>Ga0123354_10010669_pt1 | contig 14171 bp, 5 predicted proteins | sample TergutLab28metaG_2_FD_97872 | JGI IMG/M metagenome (GOLD analysis project Ga0123354, IMG submission 97872) | Labiotermes labralis P4 segment gut microbial communities from Petit-Saut dam, French Guiana - Lab288 P4 | ecosystem: Host-associated > Arthropoda: Insects > Digestive system > Gut ... | reverse complement strand
CGATTGGTGTAACCAAAATTTTCTTCGTTCGGAGTGGCTGTTTTGGTATGATACCATGTTCCTTTTCCATCGGGTAATCGGGCATAACTACCCCCGTCGGAAGGACTTTTACCTTCGCCAATATCTTTATTTTTTACAAATGTATCAACGATGGTACCATCGGCAGCAAGCAATGAAATTTTGAGAATGGTTGCGATTTTGATATCCGAATCAAGGTCGCCGTTTTGACGTGAAAGAACCATGTACGCGCCTGCATCTATGGTGGTTTTCGCTGAAGCCTTGTAAATGGTCTTATCCACATAATAATCATCTTCTATGATGATTTTCAAACCGCTGATATTGATTTCCCGTACGGTTGTATTGTACAACTCAATCCATCCGTTTTCCGAACCGCTGATTTCATTCAGCGCCAAGCCTTCCATAAGAAGGCCTGGCGTTGAAGGATCATCCTTTTTTTTACATGAGAAAACAATCAGCAATACGGACAGAAGAAACGTCCATTTGATGTTGTTTCTCATGATCAAAAAGATAATTCGGCTACTCTGGAATTGTATTCAGGATTCGTCCAATTTTCGTGATTGCCATACGTATTGCTACCATTGGAAGCATCGCAGGTAACCCATGCGCCGTTTACATACAGTTCAGCCCAAACATGACCGTCTTTACCTGAAGAAAATTGCACCTGAGCATGAACATAACGGGTACGGATACCGGCTGTACGCGCCAATGCCACCAAAGCATGCGTCAAATCGCAACAATTACCTGTTTTCGATTCTAATGTATTTTCTGAACCCTGTTTTGTATCTTGATAATATTCATACGACCTCATGTCTAACCAATGTTCAAAAATTGCTTTTGCCTTTTCCGCCTCAGTTGTTTTTCCGGCAATAGCCTCAGTCATGATTTCCACTGCATTCGTGCCACCAACTTCGCAATTCAGAGTGGAATGCAGAAAATCCGACTGCCACGATGATATAGTTTCCGGTAAAGCGCTATTTGTCTTATATGAAGCACAAACACGCATCATCAAGATCAACCCGCGTTCCAAAGAGAGATTACCATTGTATTTGGTTACATCCTCCGGATTAGCAGTGTTAGCATTGGGATAACCAACAAAATTGGCAAACCGCCTGTTGGAACCGGCATAAGTGATCTGCCTCCTTGCCTGATTGGTTACCAATTCAATACCCACTTCATCCTCAATAAAAGTATCCTGATTGATGTTGTTTGGATTCTCGCTCATCTCAAAATTGGACAGGGTGAATGGCTCCAAATTTCCCTTATCTTTGATATTGAGTAACATTCTGCAAGCCACTTCAAACCATTGATTCCTTTCATACGTTTTTCCATTCACGGTGATGGTTGCCGGAAGTTTATCGTTGGTCAGGAATGTATTGTACACGTTGTCAAACGCGTCCACAAATGCCTGCTGGTCAGTAACCGATATTTCTGAAGCGCTGGTGTATGCCGATGAAAGTTTGGCAGGCAAACTGCCATCGGTTTTGTATTCGTATAACGCCCTCGCCAATACTACTAACGCGCGGTTGAAAGAAAAATTACCGCTATACGTTCCTGGTCCGGTGTAATTACCCGAAGGATATACTACGCAGTTGGCAAATATTTTGTCGCCTGCCCCTCCGCCAGTGGTTACATAAGTAAGATTGCGTGAAGCGACATTCACTAAAAGTTCAATATGAATTTCAGTTTGTTCAAACCCGTCAACGGTCGGGTCGTTTGGAATGATAAACGGCGTGATGGTAATTTCGTTATCGGTTTCATTGTACAAATTAAGCAATACCCTGCAAGCCGCTTCGAAATATGCCGGTTTGGTTAAAGTCTGACCGTCCACAATAAAGGATTGAGGCATTGCACCGGATTGTTCGAATTGCTTGTATACAGCTGAATACGCATCAATGAACAGCGATTGAAAACTGGCTGTTTCATCAAACAAGGCGGAAAGTTTTGCAGGCAATACGCTGTTTGTTTTGTAAGCAGCCAAAGCTCTGGCGAAAATAACCAAGGATCTGTTGAAAGACATAAAGCCATTATATTGCTCGCCATCAGGACCTAAAAACGATTGTGGATAAGAAACATAATTGGCAAATATTCCATTGCCGCCCGCAAAAGTCAACTGCCGTTGCGCTGTATTGTATACCAGTTCAATCGGGATAATTGATTCCTGAAAAGGATTAGGAGTTGCTCCATCACTTTCACGATCGGGTTCTGCCGGAGGATTGTAATTTTTTATTTCGATGTCGGCTGTTTCGTTATCGCGGATGGCTAAAATAGCCCTTGCAGCTGCTTCATAATACTGGGCGGCTTCCAATGTTTCGACTCCTATGGTTATGGTTTCGGGGACTATTTTGGTCGTTAAATAACTGTCATAAGCAGCGGCAAAAGCATTTACAATAGCTGACAAAGCAAGTACGGGGCCGGGAGGCGGCGGAGGAGGAGGAGTCACATTTTTATCGGCAGAAGATATTTTTGTGGGAAATTTATAGTCGGCTTTTTTGTATTCGTCAAATAAGCGGGCAAGACAAACCAAACCGCGATACAAGCTGAAACGTCCCTGATATTTTGTTCCGTCAGGGTCTTCATAAACCACGCCTGATTCTGTGCCATACCCCACATAGTTAGCCCATATATCATTAGCCTTACCATAATTGATCTGTCTTTCAGATTGATTGATCAAAAATTGAAAGGAAACAAATTCATCGGCAAAATTGTCCAAATCAGGGATTGGGCAAGGGTCAAAATTATTCAAAAACAATTGTACATTTCTGTTACCGCCACTATTGAGCGATAGCAAAGACTGACACGAATAGTCAAACATTTGGAAGAGATTGAAGGTTGTTCCCTTCATGGCAACATCGGGAAACGCCTCGGTTTCGGCTTTTACCGGCCACCACGCTGTGTAAGTATCCGACAAGGCGTTGATCACATCTTGTATGGTAATATTGATGGAACCTGTCATTGTAAAAGTCTGGGTGTTCGATAAACCTTTTACATTTTCAGCCGTGAACCGGACGCCCATGGACAATACTCCATCGGGTACTTCAAACCCACGTTCGTAATTGAAATCTTTCGGCGTAGAAAAAGAGGTAACGGTTTCCACTTCTGTGGCAGTAGTACCGATTACCGTTTCCACTTTCAGGGTTTTTAAATCGAAATCACCTTTAACGTTAATTTTCACGATAAAAGGTGTTTCGCCATTATATTCACCAGTCCAGACCTGATCGCCTTGCTCATCTAATAACAGGGAGGTAATAATTGGTTTGGTCGGGTTAAGTTCTTCCGGATCTTTTTTGCAACCCGTGAAAACCACGCATGCCAGAATACATGCAATCCATAAATACTTTATCTTGCTCATATTGTTTATTATTTATTTAGAAAAAAAATTAACATCATTAATAATTTGGATTTTGTACGATAAGACCTTCGCTTTTTCTAACTTCGTCGCTTGGAACAGGCATCAGGTAATGTTGCGGTTCAAAGTTTCTGTACGCCAACATTGCTCTGGCTGCGCTAAAGTCAGGCGCTCCATTTGCTCCGGGCTTGGCAATATTATAGGTTACGGAACCATCTTCGTACTTGAGAGCCGTTATTCCGTAGATCATTGATCCTTCGTAAATTGGAGCTAATTTCCAGCGACGCAAATCGAAATAGCGATGGTTTTCAAAAGCCAGTTCGATACGGCGTTCCTGTATCAGTTTTTTACGCATATCCGCTGGTGAAAGATGATCATCAACAAAAGGCATTTTAACATCCGCTCTGTCGCGTATCTTATTGATGTATTCGGCGCAGGCAGCCACATCGTCGTTGTATTCGAGCGCCGCCTCGGCATAGATCAGGTATATTTCCGCCAGTCTGAACCATGGGTACATTCTGGTAGTGTTGATACTCTCGCTCACTGTTTCATCTTCCAGCACCCATTTACGCAACCAATAGCCAGTCCCTTCAGTACCGATGGCGGCAGCATACCATAAATCATTACTTGCTGTATAGCCCGGCGCCGGAGAGGCAATTCTGATGGTTTTGCCCATATAAACGGTTCCCGGAGTCAGAATACATTGATAGAAACGTGGATCGCGTTCCGCCCAAGGATTTTCAGGATCGTAGCCTGAACCGTCTTCAAAAGGTTTTTTCCCTGTTGCTGCCATTTCATAATCTGCTACCAGATTTTCAACCGGCTTGCAGCTGTTCCAACCGCCAAGACCTTCGGGTTCAGGTGCATAATAGAGCTGAGCGTTGTAAAGTCCCTGACTGGTTGTAGTTGTAGTAGCATCGAAAAACCTTCCCCAGATTACTTCGCCGCTATTGATATTGGTCCAGTGATCTTCGTAAACAGGAGCCAGTGCGTATCCTCCGAGATCAATAAGATTCTTGGCGGCATCACGCGCCAGTTTCCATTTTTCCCTGTCATATTTTCCTTTAAAGATGCCTCCTGTTGGTTCCTGCGGATCGTTAAACAACGGACTGGCAGCATGCAAATAAGTTCGCGCCTTCAATGCACGACAGGCATCGGCGCCTACACGTCCCCTGACAGATGATTTGTTGTCTAATAGCAAAATAGCATCATCCAGATCTTTGATGATGAAAGTAACGCAATCGTCAAAATTGTCGCGCGTTGCATTGTACTCGTCGCCTAACTGAAAAGGTTTATCAATGATGGGTATTCCGCTGTAGCGAACTAGCATATTGGAATACGTCCAAGCCCGCAGAAACAATACTTCGCCTTTCAAACGTTTTTTTGCAAGATCATCTACCGCAGCATCGTCAACACGCTCCAGAAAGACATTCATGTTGCGCAAATAAGGAAAAATACGCGACCAAAGCGGCAAAAAAGTCATACGTAAATTGTGAAAAGTACCGCCATTGCTTTCAAAAATCACGTTATCGGCGGTGAGTTCACCCCTCGAAATCCGGTTGCATGATGTTCCACCGAAACGGAAATAAGCCTCATCGGTGCAGGCGGCTAATGAACCTTCCGTAAAAGGATGCGGTACTACATCATAAAGCGCGTTGACATATTGTTCCATTAACTGAGCGCTTGCAAAAACAGCCTCTTCCGACAATTTGTCCAACGGTTTCTTTTCGAGAAAATCATCGTTACATGCCACAAAAAAAGGCATTATCAGAAATAACATCATTTTTTTCATACTCTTTATTTTATTTGAGATTTTCATGAAATTACAGTTTTAAAAGGTTAATTTAACACCCATATTGAGGATTCGTAATTGCGGATAAGTCTGCTGTTCGGTACTGTTGCTTTCGGGATCAATGATTTTCAGTTTGTCGAAAGTCAACAGATTGTAACCACCCATATAAATCCGCAAATTTTCAATCCTTGTTACATCCGACGCCAGCCAGTTCTTTGGCAAATTCATTCCGATTTCGAGGTTCTTCAAACGAAGGAAGGATGCGTTACGATGCCAGTAGTCGGATGCAGTAGTTCCTGCGTTGTTGATGGTACCGCCTACGCCGGGTTTATCGGATGCAGGATTGGCTTTTGACCAGCGACCGTCGGCAATATCCTTCATAATATTGCCTTCGTTGGGCGCTATTCTCGGTGTGAGATAATATTTGGCGCGCGCCTGTCCTTGCAACAGCATCGAAAAATCGAACATGCGCCAGCGGGCATCGAAATTCAAACCAAAGACTATTTCCGGTATGGTGGTCAAATCAGCCCTTATCCTGTCATTGACCGAAATCGCATTTGGATTTGCCGGAGTTGGATCGTTACGTTTAAAAATGAAATCACCAAGTCGCGCTCCTGTCAATTGTGGATATTTTTGCAAATCCTCGTCTGTTTTGTTGATACCAATGACCTCGTACAACAGACGCGATCCCATCGGACGACCTTCTGCCTTTAGATAATCGTAACCTTCCCCCCAAGGTGTTTCATCCGTAAAAATGACTTTATTTCGGGCAAAAAGAAAATTGCCTCCCACATTGTATCTTATTTCTCCAATTGTTCCTGCATGTGAAAGTTGAAATTCAAATCCCTTATTATCAACAATTCCTATATTTTCATCAGGTAGCGATCCTGTCAATCCTGTATAGTAGGGAACGGAAGCGCTTCGTTGCGTGAGGATGTTCGATCGGCGGGTTTTGAATGCTTCCGCTTCAAGTCCTAATTTTCCATCCCACAAGGTTAGCTCAAGACCAAAATTCCATGTTTTTGCTACTTCCCAGGTTACGTTTGGATTAGGAAAAACATCAGGATAAATTCCTGAAACAGGCGTCCCACCAAACACTTGTGGACGACCATAACGATAGAGTGTGAGGTACTGAAAAGCAACAATGCGGTCGTTGCCCTGTTCTCCGTATGATCCTTTGATCTTCAGATTGTTAACAAAACTCAGGTTTTCCTTGATAAAATCTTCTTCCGAAAGTCGCCATCCTGCAGAAACACCAGGGAAGAAGCCCCATCTCTTATTTTTCGGGAAATTTTCCGAACCATCGTAACGGGCAAGGAACTGAAGCAAATATTTGCTTTTATAATCGTAGGATAAACGTCCGAAATAGCCCAGACGCGCTGATTCCGATGCTTTGCCATCAATACCGAAATATGTTGGATCCTTGTCGCCGGCAAAAAGTTCATCTAAGGCATCCTGCGAATACTGTTTCACTTCCGCTTCAAGACGGTCTAAATGATATGTACTGCGCTCAACGCCAACCATAGCGCCAATGTTGTGCACTCCGGCAAAGGAGCGTTCGTAGTTGATGGTGGCATTCAGCGTTAAAGACCGGTCGGGAATATATCTTTCCATCAATTGCGGAGTAGGTGGATCAGTTGATGTTCTTTTTTCGAAATAATAGGGATCAGTTGCTGTTGCCGGCATAAAGGCATAATATTCGTATGGCGTTTTCCAAACTTTCTTGAATGAACTGGTATTGTCGAAAGCAATATGCCCCTTGAGCGATAATCCCTGAACAAATTTGCTCAAATTCCAGTCGCCCGAAAGGGTTGTGTTCAGTCGTTGCATACGTGTTTTGTCGTATCCGGGTCTGTCGCTGACCAATGCCAGCGGGTTATTGGATCCGGCAAGCAACCCTCCCGGATAATATACCGGCGTGGTGGGACGTCTATCCCGCGTGATGTAGAAGATACCGTAATTGTCGCTGGAAATAGACGAAAAGTTCGAGTTTTGTATGCGCGCAGAAACATCTACTCCGATTTTGAAATTTTGGGTTACCTTCACATCCAAATTGGAACGCAAATTCAATTGGTCGTATTTGGTGGCGCTTTCGCGATAAATACCATCTTGGGTAACTCCTCCCAGCGATACAAAATAGGCAGCCACGTTGGTTCCGCCTGAAAAAGCCAGATTGAATTTGTGTTGGCTGGATGCTGGTTTGATGATGGCATCGAACCAATCGGTATTGGGATACTCAATCGGGTTCGATCCATTACGGAACAATTCAATTTCGTCATCCCTGTATTGAGGTCCTCCACCAATCTTTTCGTTCATTTCGTTGTATAATGTAGCGTAAGTAGGGGCGTCCGACATTTTCAACAAACGGGTGGGCTGCTGAATACCCAAATCGTATGAAAAGGTAATGGTCGCCTTTTCTGCCTGTCTCCCGCGTTTTGTGGTTACCAGAATAACACCGTTAGCCGAACGGTTGCCATAAATTGCCGCCGAAGCGTCCTTTAGCACAGTAATGGTTTCGATATCGTTAGGATTGAGGAAACTGAGCGATTCGCGACCGGGCACGCCGTCAATAATGATCAATGGCGCATTGGTATCTAATCCGCTCTTTTCGAGCGTACTGCGCCCACGAATAAAAATGGTGGTAGATTCTTTTCCCGGTTCGCCTGTGCGATTATTGACAATCACGCCGGGCATACGTCCTGCAAGTGATGAGGCAACATCCACCGACGAACTTTTTGCGATACTTGCCCCGCTGGCGGAAACCACAGAACCTGTTACCGCAAGTTTTTTCTGTGTGCCATATCCTACCACAACTACTTCATCAATTTGCTGGCTAGTTTCCAATAAAACAACACTAATGTTGTTCCGATCACCTACTAAAATTTCCTGACTGGTATATCCAACAAACGAAAACAGTAAAACGGTTTCCTGATTGGGTACATTGATGGAATAATTACCATTTGCATCGGATACTACGCCAATGTTTGATCCCTTCACGGAAATATTTACGCCGGGTAGCGTTTCCCCATTGCCGTCGTTAACGGTTCCTGTAACAGTTATGCCTTGTTGTAGAATAGTCTTTGGCGCTACAATAATCATATTGTCATCCAAGACCCTGTAACTGACCATAGTCTTATCAAGAATAAAATCAAGCAAATCATTTGCACGGAGGTTATTTTGCGTAATCGAGACCGTTTTATTCAAATCTGCAAGCTCGGCATTGTAGAAAAAACGGTATGAAGTCTGATCTTCTATGGTTTGAAACAACTCTTTGACAGTATATCTCTTATCGGTATCCAACGAAATCATGGTTTCCTGAGAGAATACACCGGCTGAAATCTGTAAAACGCTCAGAAAGATTAATATATAGGACATTTTCATAATCAATAATATTTTTTGACTAAACAATCTTTTGAAAAAAAAACATATAAAGCTCATACATTATATTTTATATGGTTAAAAACTTGGCTAAAAAATTAATTATTTTATAAATTGTCTACCGTTGAATGTTGGTAGCATTCAACGGTACAGTTGATGTTTCCAGAGATGTTACATAGGCTAATCCATTTATAATTTTGAAAAAATATCGTCTATCTAATTATATATAGACACAAAAAAAAGGGACAGGAAAACAAAAAGTATCATTTTGTTCTATAAAAAAAAATATATTTGATAAAAAATAATGAACTATCTTTGAACTTTATATTTTTGAATTTTTGAATTTATAATTCTTTCATAATGACCATACGGAAATCAATACTTACCCTCCTTTGTTTGTTGAGGCTCAGTTATCAAGGCTACGCCCAGGAGATTGACCTTTCGTACTTTCTCCCGCAAGAAAAATTTACTTACCGCTCTGAAATTCCCACGCCTCGTCAATTCTTTGGCTTTGAACTTGGCGAACAGCATTTGAATTATGATCAGGTTGTGGCTTATATGCAGGCGTTGGCACAACTTTCGCCCCGTATGACTTTGGATGTTGCCGGCTACAGCTATCAACGACGCCCCCTGATTTTTGTAAAACTTACCTCACCGGACAACCACAAAAACCTTGAACAAATACGCACAGAGCATTTAAAATTATCTAAACCAACACTTTCGGGCAATTGCAACACCAATGAAATGCCCGCTGTTGTGTGGCTCGGCTATAGTGTTCATGGAAACGAAACATCGGCAGTACATGCCTCAGTTGTGTTGGCTTATTTTTTCGCTGCGGCTGAAGGCGATGAAATTGACGAAATATTGAAGTACAGTGTTATCCTGATTCATCCCGCCCTCAATCCCGATGGGGTAAATCGTTTTGCCACCTGGATTAATGCCAACCGCAGTTATACACGGGTTACCGATCCTAATTCCAGAGAGTTCAGAGAACCTTTGCCGAGCAGCCGCACCAATCATTATTGGTTTGATCTCAATCGCGACTGGATTATGGTACAAATGCCCGAAAGTCAGGCGCGTATGGCTTACTATTATCAATGGCGTCCCACCATGGTCAATGACTATCACGAACATCTCGCATCACCTAACTTCTACTTTTCTCCCGGCGTACTCAAACAGACTCATAACCTAATCCCGTCTGCCAACAGAGATATAACCATGCAAATTGCACAATATCACGCCAAAGAATTGGACAAAATCGGCACCATTTATTACACCAAAGAGGATTACGACAGTTTCTATCCGGGCAAAGGAAGTTGTTTACCCAACTTTCACGGCGCAATCGGCATTTTGTATGAACAACCCTCGCCGCGGGGCTTCTTTCAGGAACGTGCCGACGGATTGATACGCAGTTTTACTTCTGCAATCCGAAACCACGCATATTGCTCATATTCAGCTATCAGGGCAGCCATTGCCTTGCGTACGCAATTGCTCAATTATACAAGGGATTCTTATAAAGAAGTTCAGAAAATTGCCAAATCCGATCCTGTACAGGGTTATGTGTTCGGTTCCCCTCAAACAAGATATATTGATCAGGAATTTTTCAAAATTCTGGAAAAACATCAAATAGAAGTATACCAACTCAACAAATCCGTTAAAATCAAAGATCGTTCGTTTGAGAAAGAATATGCCTTCGTAATTCCATCGCTACAGGATGATTATCGGCTGTTAAAAGTGATGATGGAAAAAAAGACCGATTATATAGACAGCATGTTCTACGACGTTTCGTCCTGGACTTTGCCGTTGGCTTTCAACCTGCATTATGCAGAACTCAACAATATAGACGGACTAGTTGGAGCGCGTGTTCATCATTTTCCTGAAGTAAACGGATTTTTAGAAAGAAAAAGCGACTATGCATACGTGTTTGACGTTCATGAGTTTCTGTCGTTAAAACTCATTTGCAAGTTGCAGGAAGCCGGTATCCGCCTGAAAACGGCAACGAAACCTTTCCGGCTAACGATCAATGGAACAGAACAACAATTTGACTACGGCGCCATAGCGCTTGCCGTAGCCGATCAATTCTGCTCATCAGATGAAATTTATGAAGTTTTGCAGCGCTGGGTTCCCGAAACTAAAGTTACCGTATACCCTGTCTTTTCGAGTTTTGGCATTGATATGGACCTGGGAAGTAACCGTAACTTTCTAAATATGAAACAACCAAAGGCAGCCATCATTTACGGCGCAGGAGCAAATTATAACGGAGTGGGCAGTATCTGGCATCTTTTTGATCAACGATTACAGATGCCGTTAACGCTTTTAGAAAACACACGTATTGATCCAAGCGTACTGGCGCGTTACAATACCATTATATTATATGGCAATTATGAATTTAGCACGGAAGAATCCGATCACATTAAGGCGTGGCATGAAGCAGGCGGAAACATCATTGCCATTGGCGAAAGTTGGGAAGTCGTGAATAAAATAGGCGTAGCCGCTATTCAATTAAAAGAAACTTTTGCCAAACCTGCCGAACAAAACAGTATATACAAAGAACCTGTCTATCTGCCCTATTCTGATCTTCAGTTCCTTAGCGCTCGCAGCAAGATACCGGGCGTCATTCTCGAATGTCGTGTAGACCGCAGTTCACCCATCGGATTCGGTATCATTTCATCCACAGTACCCGTTTTCCGTACATACACCTCTTTTTTCAGGGCAACAACGCCTTATAGCAGTCCTGTATCCTATCTGTCAGCTCCGCTGATGAGTGGATGTATCTCTGAAAAATATCTGAAACAGGTTTCCGGAAGTCCCGCCGTTCTCATTTATCCTCGTTTGGTTTATTTTGCGGATGATCCGGCGCAATGGGCTTACTGGTTTGGAACCATGCGTTTGTTCCTGAACGCTTTGTTTTTTCCGTTGTAATTGTTTATCTTTGAAATCATTAAATAAAATCTAATCTATTTGTATATGAAAAAGTCATTATTTTTCGCAGTATCGTTCTGCATTTTTTCAACTGTATTTGCTCAGGAAAACCTCTTTTACCAGAAACCGCCAAAAGAGATTTTGGAACTTGCTGATTTCGAAAGATCTCCGCAACTTTCTATGGATAGCAAAAATATCCAAATGATTTTCCAGTACAGGAATACCTATAAAACACTTGCGGATTTTTCGGACAAAGAAATGCGTCTGGCTGGATTACGCATCAATCCCGTTACAAATATATCAAGTACAATAACTTATATCAACAATCTCAAATGTAAAACGATCAGGGAAAAAGAAGCCGTTCAAATCACGGGACTTCCCGAAAACCCAAAGATCAGCTATTTTTCATGGTCGCCCGACGAAACCAGGATCGCTTTTACCCATACAACCGACACAGGCGTCGAGTTATGGTACGTAGACTTAAACAACAAAAAGGCTGTTCGCCTGACCGAACCGATACTGAACGCAAACCTTGGAAATCCCTATACATGGTTCAAGGACAGTAAAACCTTCCTGATCAAGGTTCTCCCTAAAAACAGACCTGCACTGATCAATACGCAGGAATCCATACCAACAGGACCCACTATTTCAATCAGTGAACCGGGCAACAAGGCACAAAATCCTACTTATCAAGACCTTTTGAAAAATCCTGCCGACGAAGCTAATTTCGAAACGCTCATCAATGCTGAACTTTATCAGGTTGATATATACGGAAAAATAACGCTTTTTAAAGAAAAAGATATGTATTCGGGAACGACATTCTCGCCCGATGGGAACTATGTGATGATCAGCGCCATTCATCGTCCGTTCTCGTACATCGTTCCCTTATCGCGTTTTCCGGTAACCACCCAGATATATGATACAGAGGGAAAACTGATTTGTAAATTCAACGATAAACCCTTACACGAAGTCATTCCCAAAGGCACGATGTCAACCTATACAGGAAAACGTAACATTTCGTGGCGTGCCGACCAGCCTTCAACCCTCTATTGGGTTGAAGCATTGGACGGAGGCGATCCTGAAAAAGAGGCTGAGTACAGGGATGAGTTGTTTCAGTTACAGGCGCCCTTTACAGGACAGGCAAGCAGTATGGCAAAAACTTTAAACAGGTTTGGAAACGTTATCTGGGGCAATGATCAGATTGCTGTTTTGTACGACTACTGGTGGAACACACGCAATCAGAAAACCTATTTGTTCAATCCGTCGAACCCCAAGCAAAAACCTGAAATCATTTCTGATCGCAATTCTCAGGATGCGTACAGCGACCCCGGCAATTTCGACACAAAAAGAAACCAATACGGTCGTTATGTGCTGAATATGGAAGGAAATAAAGCCTATCTCGTCGGAGATGGTTACACAGAAAAAGGGCAGTTTCCGTTTATTGATGAATTTGACTTGAAAAACAAGCAAACTAAGCGGATCTATCAATCGGCATATACAGCACAAAAACTTGATATTGTAACCATTATTGACGTTAAAACCGGCGAATACCTTGTTCGTCTGCAATCGCCGGTTGAATTTCCCAACTATTATGTGTTGAACACGAAAAAACGAATAGCGCCCTTAGCCATCACTTTTTTCGATAATCCCTTCAAAAGCATTGCCAATGTTTATAAAGAGGTCATCAGATACCAGCGTAAGGATGGCGTAGAATTAACTGGAACGCTCTATCTACCTGCGGGATACGACATGCAGAAAAAAGAAAAACTACCGATGATTATCTGGGCTTATCCCACAGAATACAAGGACGCAAATAGTGCGGGACAAAATACGACCAATCCCAACGAATTTATTTATCCCTCGTATGGTTCGCCTGTATACTGGGTAACACGCGGTTACGCCATTCTTGACAGGGCTGCATTTCCCATTGTAGGCGAAGGCGACGAAGAACCAAACGATACCTTTGTCGCTCAACTCGTGGCAAATGCAGAAGCGGCAATTGATGTTGTGGATCAAATGGGGTATATTGACCGTAAACGGGTTGCCGTTGGCGGTCATTCCTACGGCGCTTTTATGACGGCAAACCTGTTGACCCATTCGAACCTGTTTGCCGCAGGTATCGCGCGAAGCGGAGCATATAACCGCTCGTTGACTCCCTTTGGATTCCAGAATGAAGAACGGAATTATTGGGAAGCCCCTGACGTGTACAACGCCATGTCGCCCTTTATGCACGCCGACAAAATGAAACATCCGCTACTACTGATACATGGCGAAGACGACAACAATACGGGAACATTTACCATACAAAGCGAACGGTATTTTAATGCGCTCAAGGGTTTCGGAGCTCCCGCGCGTTTGGTCATTCTCCCGAAAGAAAGTCATGGCTACGCAGCTAAGGAATCCGTTTTGCATGTTCTTTGGGAACAGGATCAATGGCTTGAAAAATATGTGAAAAATAAGAACTAATGTCGTTGATGGATGATGTTGGCTACAAATGAATGATCTCGAAAAAAAAATCATAGAATCGTTGCACCAAAGCGACGAGCGTGCGTTTGAACTGTTGTTCAAGATGTATTTTAAGAAATTGTGCGTATATGCCAACAACTACCTGCACCATAAGGAAGATTCAGAAAATGTTGTAAAGGATTCGTTTGTAAAGATATGGGAAAAGCGTCATGAACTGTCCATTGATTCATCCTTGCCCGGATATCT
>Ga0123354_10010668_pt1 | contig 14171 bp, 8 predicted proteins | sample TergutLab28metaG_2_FD_97872 | JGI IMG/M metagenome (GOLD analysis project Ga0123354, IMG submission 97872) | Labiotermes labralis P4 segment gut microbial communities from Petit-Saut dam, French Guiana - Lab288 P4 | ecosystem: Host-associated > Arthropoda: Insects > Digestive system > Gut ... | reverse complement strand
TTAGCTAATAAGTAATCCACATGTAAACACTATGGGATCCCAAAGTGGACAAAGCATCTGGTAACGAAATTGTAGGGGCCTGAAGATGACTAACATCTAGTCGAAACATGTAGCCTTACTCTATAACAAATAGACTGTGCTGACGTACGTTTGTGCTTATATACTTTCACGGTACCAGTGATCAGTGCGAATCAAGGATTCCCACTTTCTGGTTTCGTAAATCTTGCGTGCAGAGATCTGCCAGGACTCTGGATGTGGGATAGACCAGGAATAAGGACTCTACACAGATACAGTAAAACCTCAACTACATACCTGTGCCCTGACTGTCGTAAGAAGTCACGATACCATTGTTCGAAATGCAGAAGTCAGCGCGTAATCTTAGACCGCGTTTCCCCCTGATCCTCCGCAATACGTGAATTAATGTTCTTACCTGATCGCAATTAGTAATTTTTTAAAAAGTTTTATTGACCATGCATCGTGATATATAGGCACAATACGAACCAAAAAGATGCACTATATTCTTTTAATTTATTTCCGTAATAAGCCTCTACACGTTTCGAGCAGGATTGCTGTTCACCACCAGAAGGATCTACTCTGTATAAACAGCAATTGATATAGTCATGCGTTATGTTGACTGCTGGGAGGTTCCTGCCAGCAGTCAGTCAACATAACGCATGACTATAACAATTGCTGTTTATACAGCGTTGATCCTCCTGATGATGAGCAACAAGCCTGCTTGAAACATGTAGAGGCTTATTATGGAAATAAATTATGAGAAAATAATGCACCTTGTCGGTTCATATTATACCCAATTAGTAATACTTGTGATTAAAATTTGGTTTAGGTCACAGTTAAAACAAAGAGCTGAAAAATGGAGACTACTCACAAGCGACGTGCAAGTGGGTGGTCACCACTTCGGTATGGAAGCTCGGTGCATCTGCAGACACTTCACAGCGGTACTTGCCGGACAGTTCTAGCTGTACGTCACGCAGTACCACATTGTTGGCGCCGGACTCGCTCACCTGGAATATTCCACACAACTGCTTCACACTGAACATCGACAATTTCCAGCAAGAGTAGGTGTTCACTTACTTTAAAATATTTGTGTTTTACAGTTCTGCTCATCCATTTATGTATCACTAACAACGCTACAAAGAAGGAATATAATCCCAGTTTTGGAAAAAAAAATACAGGACTACAGATGGAACTGCATAAGAAGTGTAAATAGAAGGCCTCGTACCAGATTCCGAGAAAATAAAAAAGTACAGAACAAAAGGCAGGAGAAACCATTGAAGAGGCATCTGGGCGTGTGAGACCGGAACGGGTCACCAAATAACACAACTCCATGTTGATGATAATGATGATGATGATGATGATGATGATTACGATAAAAACAACGCCATTTCAACTGCAGAGATTAGCCTTAACAATTTATGGATAGGAAAATAATAATGACTGGTGAGTGTACATATTGGTTTGGATATAGCTGTGGCCAGCTTGATCCGCATTGCCCAGAAAAGTCACAAGTAGTGTAAATAAAATTCTGTGGGGGGCTAAACTGGGTATTTGCTATACCAAAGTACAACAGCTTAACACAGCAAAATCCTGCTTGGTATATTTTCATGAAAAACCCAATGAAAAATTTCAGATTAAATAATATACACAAAAGTTACACATTTCTGTAAATATTATTCGAATGTCCTCAATCTTCACAATTACGGTAGACAGGAATTCAAATAGCGAATCTGCATATTAAATGTCTTACATTAATAAGTAGCAAGGGCTCGCAATTCTGAATTCTGCACAAACAAACGTTAACAAACCCGAATCTCAGTCTTACAACACTCTAACAAATCGCAGATATAATTCGGCTTCATTTCCTACGCTTGCCTGGCCGGGATTGCAACAACGGATACGAAGCGGCTGTGGTACAAATCTTCCCTGTGATAACCTTAATCAAAGAGTGTGCGTAAGCCTGTTCGAGGTCTTCACAACATTGGCATTTAAGATTTGGTCTTCTTGATTATGACACCGAATAACTTCGCCGGCGCTTTATCATCGCTACATGATTGCTTTTATTTGTACAGCATTTAATTATAGAAATCTCTGTCCAGACGTCGCCTGGAAAAGTCAGAACATTTTACTCATGTACCTCGAAATCACATGACAGACTGACAAGCTCTTTAAAAGCGAAGAATCCAGCAACATTCGATGAAATGATATGCCCACAATGAATCAGACTGTGTGTGTATGTTTGTGTGTACGTGTGTGTCTATGTTGTGTGTGTATGTTTGTGTGTGTATACATGTGTGTGTGTGTGTGTACGTGTGCATGTGTGTGTGTGTGTGTGTGTAAATCTCTTTTCAAGCCTTTGCACTGCAACCTGGTAATCAACTGTTGTACAGTCCTCAATTGCTGATCACAATTTTTTTCCAAAATATTGCCAATGAAACACAGTCAAACTGTTTCTCCTTCATTTCTATGTCGTAAAACACCACTAGCATTTAGCGTACCTTTTTGGTTTTATTCTCAAATGAAAGATAAATTTTTCCCTATAAAATGCCAAGAAAGCGCACAAGGGAAGCACAGGTAATAGCTCTACACGTTCTTTAATTTCAGCGCTAGATGGGGTAATGCGTGTTTAACACGATGCCCCGGCCGCTTTACCCCGAGAAAGACCCGGCACCCATTTTATTTATTCACTGTTAGTCTATTACTTAACTACGTTGTCTTCAATACCAGGTTTATGCATAGGCGGTATCACAGATAACAGACCGAGAGACATCAATGGGCCGTAAGTTGCAGTGAAACTTTTCTGAACAAAGTGTTATATGTAATGGGCTAACAATTTTTGGCAGACATCGAGAACTATATTTTTAATTCTACACTTATTTAATTTATTATACTTTTACATCGCTTTCTAAATTCCCATTCTTTATGTTTTCAGATTTTCTCTAATTTATTACATTAATTCAATTTTTGTCTCTTCCGAATCATTTGAAGATAGAAAATCCTTTACAAATAAAAAAAGGATGAAACGTACGTAGAATTCGCCTTGTTGTCAGCTGTTTTCAGACCTTAAAATATGTTTTAGCACATTTTAAATATAAATTAAGGTATATCAATAAGAAATTTAAATAAACACTTTCACTACTTACGTCTCCAGCGTATTATTAATATTTTGGAATTTTTAATTGTAAACTAGCGTCTCTTCACGTTCCATTAAGGAATTTTTGTTCTCAAACAACAGTCCAATTTATATAACGGCGATTTAATTCATATGCGCCTAAAAATTTAACGCTAGGAGATAGTGCGAATAATTATTAGTTATTTTTCAAAACATCCATAAGAGAACATGAAATTTCAATGCACAGACAATGTAACTGTTCACAATAAATCGCGTTACAGAGCCATGCATTTTAAACGTATAACTGGCGAATGTTAACAGTCAGAAGAAAATGAGAAACTCCGATTTAATGTGAAATGAGAGAAGTGAAATATAGCAAATAATTAGGGATTAACGACCAATCTTCAGCTCACTCGCCCTGACGTACAGATAAACGTGGCAAAATAAACGAAAGGATCCCACTATTTCGGTAAATTGAGCATATTAAACACATTCATCAACAGAACGGTTTGTGTGTGTTTGTGTGTGTGTGAGTACGTGTGTGAGAGTGTGTGTTTTAACACACATATTTATGCGGATATGCGTAATATTCTCATTCCGCAAATGTTCCATTTTATGTTGGTTCCCCTGTTGAACACCCACAAAAACGTAACTCCATTCTTCTGTACAGGTCACAGATATTGTTGTTACAGCAGATGCTATCAGTACAAAATTTTGAAACCCAACAAGCTGTTCAGAATAATATAGATAAAAAGGGAGAGAAAATACAGAAAAGGATTTAAATTTTAATTGAGCATATGAAAAGCAGAAGGATACAGAGAACAGAACGGACAATAACATAGTTGTCGGCTTGTCGCTTTTTTTTTACAAAAAGCAGGTATCATTCAAAACACAGCTAGGACACGACATCAGTCTTAAATCTATTCAGTGAATGGCAGAGACAGAAAAAAAGTGTTACAGATGCTGAATTATATTTTCTATCTTCCTAAGCAGAATATATAATTCATAACGTAACACTATTAGTTATGTACTCTACTAGACAGGTTTGTGTTTTTTTATGTTTATTGGACCGTGCATCATTGATAGTTGAATAAAGAGAGACCAGCTTGATGTCAATTGCTTTATTATTTCATTATTTACTGCTCAACATGTTTCGGATGTTAATACATCCATCCTCAGGAGCTTGCGACTTATTTGTTGAGTTATTTCATGGATTGTATTGTTCTGGTTCGATGTGTGTTGTTGTTACGGTGTGGTTCGGCTGGGGTGGTGTGGTATCCATATGCAGGCTTCAGCCTACATACGGATACCACACCACCCCAGCCAAACCACAACGTAACACCAACACACATCGAACCAGAGCAACACAACCCATGAAATAACTCATTAAAGAAGTCGCAAGCTCCTGAGGATGGATGTATTAACTTCCGAAACATGTTGAGCAGTAAATATTGAAATAATAAAGCAAGTGACATCAGGTTTTTGTTTGTTTTTCGAGTGACAGCACTCAGTGGGCCAGGGCCTCCTCATTCACGAGGTTTCTATACCACAAACAACGACGCACCACAGTCAGTAGGACGCCTCTGGACGAGTGATCAGCTCGTCGCAGAGACCTCTACCTGACAACACACACACAACACTCACAACAAACACCCATAACCCCGGTGGGATTCGAACCCACAATCTCAGCAGGCGGGAGGCCGCAGACCTACGCCTTAGATCACATGGCCACTGACACCGGCTATTAGACAGGTACTGAAGATAAAATCTGCCACAGAATCAGTTAAGTGCCGTTCTTATGAACCCAACTATTCTTGAACTCCATAGGCACGAGTTGTACCCAATTAGTGGACATTACCCGCATTGTAAATGTGCATTATTAACTAGCATAGGTAGACTTAATCATATTAGGGATCGTACAATCATCAGATCATCTCGATGTATCATTATTTTAGGTATGTTTAATATTTCACTAAGTTCGATTCCCGGCCCTGTTCACTTCCACACTCGAATGCAGTGTTGGTGCGTCATGAAATTCCCATGTGTGACCGCGAATTAGCAGCCGCATCTGACTTTGCTGCACAGTGCTGAACTGATGCAGACAAATAATAGATGAATTCAATTTAGCTTAATGCACGCGTACAATCTGATGTGCTAGCTCCCTAGAGATAATTTAATTCGAGACACGAAGAAAATTACTCTGGACAAAATTTGTGAAATTTTACATGCAAATTTGAGCGCAACATAGAGATTGTATTTAGTGTTCCTATGGCCTTATATGGTACAAATCCGAAAGCTGTGCTGGAAGAGGACAGGCATATATTGCATACAACAGACGTTTAAAAGTAATTTTAACACTTCGAAGACTAAAATTAACTCACGTTTCACATAAATTCTCAGTTCGTAACGCAGAGAACGGAGCGTGTTTCCATTATAAGGACTAATTTGTGAACGCTCTACAGCGGGAAATTTATAAAAAGAATTCACACAAAGACTGTGTGGATACGTTCAAAGTTTTTAGTGTTAGACTTCATGGTACATACTCTTATAATTACCAATAGGTTTGAAAGTGATAAATCGGGTTCCGAATGTAACTTATCTCTATTAATCTAAGAAAGAGCTTTTCTGAGATATTTTCTGTAATACAGAACTCTAGAGAGAAGTTACTGCCAGCCAGTAATACTCGTGCACTTAGAGACAAGAAAAAATATTACGTACCAAAAACTCCCACAACATTCAAACATAAAGGAAATTAAAAATAATGAACAAATAATATTATATCACTACTACAACAAACCAGGTCACCTTTCAATTTTCCGTGTTTACACTCAAAATTCAAGCCACAGTTCGTAGTAAGGATAGCTATGGTTAAAACATAATCATTATGTCATTTCGTCGCATTTTTCATTCATACATTCCAGGTAATGTAACATAACTTATATTTATTAACCTGAGTATTTTTATGTAGCTGTTATTGTACACGATTTCACGATGCTGCATTTGAAGTTTTTTGGTGTTTTTCTTACATCAAACGTCGCCACGGTCGAAATTTTGAAGTGACAACAGCATGGAGCAAACATTTGAGGGCACATTAATTCCTGTGAAATTTTAAGGAAGCTGAGAACATTTTTGTATGTAACCAGGGATTAAATATACAGGCAAAATAGAATTAATTAAAATATATAAAAAGGTAAAAAGGTCAAGTGATCCCGTTAGAGGCCCGGTGTGACCCAGAGGGTGGGTAGAGGTATAGCTCTACTCTTCCATGACCGCGGCACTAGAAGGGGGTGAGTGGTCAGCAGCACGCTTCGGCCGCACTTTACCCCCGGGAAAGACCCGGCACCCATTGTACAGGAGGCTGGGTGGGTCTCAGGGCCGGTCTGGACGGGCGTAAAATCTCGTCCCCACCGAGATTCGATCCCGGACCGTCCAGCACGTAGTCAGTCGCTATACCGACTGAGCTACCCGGCCCAATTAAAATATATAGTATTTCAAATTATAATCTAAACACTCCTAATATTTCACGAACCCAATGCCCATTACTGACGATATGGATGTCCATGCCGGAACGATTTAACGCCTTGTTGCAAATTGGTAGTTTATGATAAGCTATTTGTAATTCACAACCATAACTACTTTAATCATCAGGATCTTAGCCACTAAACATTATATAAATGTCGTGTGAAGAATTATTAAAAAACTTTGGGTCCAGAGGTCAGGAATCTGTACAATCACCATCTTTGGACATGAAAAAACATAGTAACTAAACTTAAGTAAGTCTGTTTAATAAAAATCATCTGTTTTATGAAACCTTCGATAAAAAGGAGTTAGAATGCTGTTATAACGCTGTAAACCTACAGGAATAGAGAGACAGCAAACCGTGGCATACATTCGGACTTACATCTACGTTGACACCGGGTAATGGAAATACCCGTGTGTGTGGTAACTCCTTAGGGACGTAGCGGAAAAACTCCTGTCTACCCTTATACCACTTGACAGTGTACAGTTCATCGCCTTCCAGGTCGTACGAGCACTGAAGGGTCACCGTATCACCGGGACTCACCGCCGCAGGCACGATCACCCTCACGTTGCGTAAACCACCCACACCTGTGGACAGAAAATGTACCAGTCTAATCAAATGATAGTCAAAATTCATTACCATGTCTTTCGTGTCAGACACTACCGACATCTTGTTCTCAGCTATGGAATCAGTCAATGCAGCATAATTCACAAACAAAACACTGTGTATCAAGCTCCACTGTGCAGGGGAGTCGTGTAAATTTTGTATTTTCAAAGCCTTTCAGCATACTCGCAGCTCGTATAAAAATCCGAATTTTCGTTACCATTATTACGGATGTTTCAATCCCACTCCCCTACCCCCTCAAATTAACACTACACTGGGCCAGGAGGAATGAATTTCACAACCTTAAAATAAAACTACTAAGATTTTTTGAAGAGTATAATCCCATCTACACCTGTACGTAAGTTATCTCGTCACAATTGTTCTTCCGTATCGAAAAGACGTGTGCGCAAGTAAATTTTTCCTACAAAAACAAACAAGAAAAATGTGGACGCCGTGCAATGGCGGCAACTTCTCCGGCATTACTGTAGCACGTGTAGTCTAAACAAACTCTTGCAGGCGGAAGTTGCAAAACACGTCGACATGTTTACGTATGAGAATCTTCAGCAGTGGCTCCTTTAACACAGAGGTGCGAAGTAAAAACCTGTATTTTTGAACATATTTTCTTTTAGCCATAATTTCTTTCTGCAAATTTCACAGATCCAGTATTACATACACATTCCTGATGTTTAAATAATCCCTAAAAAAAAAGCAAGGATATCAGTTAGTTTAGAACAAACGAACCCAAATATAAGGATTTATACCGTAATTCGTTCCGGGAAAGCAAACCTGAATGTCAGAACATGATATATAATGCGTTTCCTCATATTCTCAATGTCAAAGTTGGACATTATGTTAGAGACTGCGAATTATTCAATGACACATTTGACTTCAAAATTTTTTGGCTATTTAATATCTCACATAATAAGGTACAAAAACAAACATTTTAAATCTGCCACTAAATAAGGGCTTGGCACCAGCGCCTGAAAGTGACAAAGCAAGATATATGGCGCGAGTGTGCTGCGAGCATATTACAACGGATGGTTTGTATCTGATTACTCAGCGCATACGTGAGTAATGATGATAAAAATGAGTTGACATATTTACGTAGAAACGCAAAGCAAGGCGTAAAGAACTGCACACTTTGATTAAAGGTGTACATTCATTATTAGCTCGCTGAATATTTAAGAACATCTAACTATTGAATGTGTGGGCCGGGTAGCTCAGTCGGTATAGCGACTGATTATGGGCTGGACGGTCCGGGATCAAATCCCGGTGGGGACGAAATTTTCCGTCCGTCCAGACCGGCCCTGGGGCCCATCCAGCCTCCTCTAAAATGGGTACCGGGTCTTTCCCGGGGTTAAAGTGCGGCCGGGGCGTGCTGCTGACCACTCACCTCCTAGTGCCGCGGTCATGGAAGTTTAGAGCTATACCTCTACCCACCCTCTGGGCCACACCGGACCTGTAACGGGATCATTTTACCTTATACCTTTGCCTACTGAATGTATGTATATCGTTGTGTACGGAGCAGCTGCAAGTATTATGAAGTTCCAAAAAACATATGACCAGGAAACCATTTTGTCCATACTGGAAAAAGTACTTGGTTATTAATAAACAAATCCAAAACAGTTGGGTGGAGAGATTTGTCAGTCACTGTGCCAGGGAAAAAACATGTTTTCACCCAGTTTCATTAAAAATCCTATAATAAACTTATCAATTGACAAATACGAATAGAGCACACAGTAAATAATGAATATATTTAAATATTGTTGTCAGTCCGTTTAATGAGACGCTGGATAACCGTAGGTGTTGCGAAGCGCAGACGAAGTAAGGTGCGATAAAGCACAGAACAGACAGTGGTTGGTTGCATACACTGAACGCCACTGTGTCGGGAGTTCTCCCGAAATACGCGAATAAAACCACCAACATCACTCAAAACATATGGGGTCTTCCTGGTACATGCGAAGACAATACGAATATTTTAAAGTAGATTGCCCTCTTTATTACCTCCTTAGAGTTAATATTTAAGTCGCTTCAGAGAAGTATGGCATTATGCTTCATGTTTTGACGTTTTGCTGACAGTGCAGCTCAGTATATTTATCTCAGTAATTAACCAACATGATGCACAAAATTTTTGTTTTACAATAAGTTTATTTCATACCTCTACATGTTTCGAGCACATGTGCTCGAAACATGTAGAGGCATGAAATAAACTTATTGTAAAACAAAATTTTGTGCATCATGTTGGTTAATTACTGAGATAAATTATGCTTCATGTTTTCGGCTCATATTTTTAAATTCTTGTTTACTCTCCTTAAATCAGAATTTCAATTTTCGGTACATTTCTCTTACTGAAAAACTTATTTCCAATTAATGAGCTCGAAAACAGAAAAGGCAAGTTTCTTCATTCAAATATCATTCACTTCTAGTGAAATTTTCGTGTGACGTGGTCAGAGTTTCGACCAACGAATTCGATATATTGGCTCCCTCCCCCCTGCCCCCCCAAGAAGAAAATAATTTCTAATATGCATGATACAAATATTCTTGCCAAGATCATTTCATGTTAATGTATGAATAACTACTTTCTCTTTATAAAGTATATATCTCTTAACGACAATAAAGATGCTGTTGTATGTAGCAGCTTTAGATTTGTGGTATGGATAAACTTATCTCTGTGTGTTTACTAATGAAGCATTGCGTCACGACAAACCTTTGAGGACAAAGTACAACGTGACATACATATTCTTGTTCTTAGCTGCAGATGGCTGTAAGAGGTCAGATTTAGGTCACATCCAGTTCCAGTCCCTTTACTTCCTAGGGAAAAGGTCACCCGGTTCTCATTACATGTGAGGCTGAAGAGGTCCATCGCGGCTAATCACTCGAAGAAGACAAAACCTCCTTAACTCTGCACAGAATCTAATTCGACAACCTAGCCCATAGCCATCTACCACATTGTTTGAGCTACATTGATCTCCGTCACGCAGATGTGCGCTGGTAATCTTTGGTATCCAAATTTCAAACCTCCACCATAATACAGTATATTTGTTCTGCACATAAAATGAATAAGATAGCTTGGCTGAAAATACTGAACTCTGTAGAGATTATTGTTATTGTTTTTTTTTTGTTTTTATTGTCCTACGAGTGCCAAAACGAAATTTTAGATACTTCAGTTTCTTTAATGTTGACTTTAAATGTTAAAAATGCCCTTCCGCTAGATGCGCATCGGCGGCAAATGCCATCGACAGGGACATTGCTATATTAAAATGGACGTTCGGGCTCGGTTAATATGAGTGGATGCTATCCGACACTTTTACAAGATAATTCAGAAATTTTAATTAGATCCTATGCTACTCAACTTTCGTGTTAACTACAGCTTGAACTAAGCTAGACAATGTAAAAAATTCTTATGTTTTGCCCTTTATGACACTCTTGCTGTGACCAACTCCTCGACTTATACCGCCTAAACCTCAGATCCTGTAGTCACTCTAACACGTAAGTGTGTTTTGTATATTAGTTTCTGTTAATTTTTTATATTTTGTGCTCTTCAACTAGCACATTAATGAATGGGGAATTGAATTGAATTATTACTACTTATAGATCCTTATACTTGTCACCAGTTCAATGTAAGCTGCAGTAGATGTGCCGAAATTCCCGTATTTTAATTTGGCCATTCGATGTTAGAAGAATACTTAAGATATATAATACGGGACAATAAATATTTTCGATGATTGTTTGCTTTCGAATATGCAAAGTCTGTAACAAAGTGTCAGTTGTACGCTCTCAGGGTTTAAAACAACCTCTTCCCATTTCCGCTGACTGTTAGGTGGTACGTAATTCGTAATTTAGAGCGACAACAGACACAGCATAAAGTCGCAATCAGAAGAAGAGAAAGGAAAATACCGACAAATTCGGACGGAAATTTTTTTTACGTTAACAGATAAGCTTAAATCTCCTTGCACTTTTCTTTAATCCATCTGCAATGATTTACATCGCCTCAAGATTTTAGTAAAGTTCAGCTAACGTGACGGACGCTTGTGAGTGCGGTAATGAACCTCCGGGTTCCGTGAAATGCGGGGAATTTCTTGACTAGCTACAAACCAGCTAGCTTCTCAAGAAGGACTCTGCACCATGGAGTAAGTAAGTATTGGTTCAGCTAACCCTGCCTCTTCTGAGCAAGTCGTTTTCATTCACGTCAAATATAAACTGGGTGTTTTATTTAGATATAAATAAAAGTTCACTGTCCTTCCGGTCGTTCTTGTGCATCAATAATGCACATTTAAGACATTAAAGGTTTAGATTAACAATTCGAATGTGTGTTAGGTCATGTAAGTTTTACAGGGCAGCCAGCGGTATGATAATTCAATATACGATATTTAGCCAATAAACAGATATTTAGTTCCAATTTTCAGAACTTTTTCAGCTACCATCTCATACTTGAATAAGAATTTGTTATTACAAAATAAATTTAAATATTATTTTGCAGTTGGTGCGTCAAATGGCTCTATAAGAAACAATATGCACATGCAAATAATACACTGTGGATAATTGGAAATTCTAACATGAAATAAATACCAGGCGCACTGCAGATGAGTCAGTTTGCTCGTGTATGGGTAAATTATTTATTTCACTTCTGAATAAAGGTTATTATGCGGCATATCCTTAATAATGTTCGCATGATCCAGATTATAACATAACCTGTACGCTACAGTACAATCTGCTCTGTTATACCAAATAACATGAATGCACAGTGGGTTAAAAAATGAAATTAGGTGCACCCTATAAGGTGATGATCATGTGATTAATCATGCAAATTAAAACTAGAATTCCAAGAGCCGAGAGGTTTTGAGGAGTAGGGCAAAATTTACATGTAAAAAATGCAAAGTAAAATCTGAAGTTCAACTTGAGCAAGTACACTTTGTTACATCATTAAAAGAATATTATGCTGAGACACTCCATTCTATTCCAGTTTCATAACTAGATTCGTAAAGAAATTTAAAAGAAAACAATTCACTCTATTGGGTTAATTGTGGCAAAATTACTTCTTTCGAAGTCTGTTCCAAAAAAAATCGTTAAAAATTTGACGTACTTCCAGTGCAAATAAAGTTAACCGAGCTTAGTATTAGGGATTTCATACAATTGTCAAGGTACTATTCAAACAAAGCAGTGGGACCTCCATGTTCTCAGACGGCTGGAGACAGACGATTACTTGAACATGCAAGTAGAGTCAAACCGCGAGCTAGCGCCGCCTTAACTTACAAACCAAGAAAGCCAGTGAACAGTAATTCCCTCGTATATACAATTTTGATTTACTGCCATCCTCGACATACCGCCACAAAATGCGGCGAAGGAACAGTGACGCTATGTCAGGGTTTGACCTATAACAAGGTCAGTTGTAAGTGCGGTGCCAAGAGGAACAGGAGGACGCAATTCTTGCAGTTAAGTTAGGTAACAAAAAACTTGTTTTTTTCCAGCCATTCACTGCTGATACAACACAGTCGCTGAAAGTTTTTCATCGTTACCAAGTTTTAAATTTTAACGATTTTGTCTTCTAATACTTTTTCCACAGCTTGAATTCGTCCCTCTAAAAAAGATTTTGAATGAAGAACACAGCAAAACTATGAATATATATGCTTCTAGCGTAAGTTCTAGAGACCATTTAAGTGGATATCCAAAAACGCCGGGTAAAACTGTGAATATTATGTAATGAAATGTAACAAGTTGCACTTGACAGATAAAAAAATCAGGTCTGTGTTCACAGGAAGGTGCAAAGACGGATCCAGCAAATCTCCCGAGATGTGAGTATTTGGAGGTGGAAAAACATTCCAAGGAAAGAGTTTTAAAATATTCCAGCTTAAATTTAGTACAATTTTTACGTTTTTGACTTTTAAACTTTGCCGTTTAGACCGCTGTACTAACATTTCAGATTGATTTTCGACAGAAAGTCACATCAAGCAACTTTCCTCAACAGACAGCCCCTTAACTATCATTTTGGGGGTCCTCGATAAGAATCTGAGCCCGGATGTCGGTTGCGCGAATAAAATTTTCTCGCGGTTTTCTCCAATCCCTTAAGCTCTTAGCAGATTACCTACCTTATACTAGTCTAGACCCGTTTCCTTTCACATATGTCCAGTTCAATGCTCACTAATAATTGTACAACACGAGACCACAAAATTTGAATCATCAAGAGTGTCACTAAATATATAAATAAATACAGACATAGAAACCGTAACCACTGTCATGCAGTCTGTTGTTTTACTGGTCGCAATAAATATACGCGCTGTTATTCCATTCTATCACATGACATTAGGTCATAACTTCGAATTACTCACACTAGCACTTATGACAGGTTGCTTTTATACGTCATACTTGTAGGCACACAGATGTCACTCTCCGGAAGAGTAAGGTAAAGGTAAAGCAGTCCCATTACAGGCCTTGACAGGCCCTGAGTGTTCCAGGAGGTTCAGGCTCCCAGATTTCAAGACAGTCGGCACATGAAGGTGGTAAGGTTGTCAGCCTTACGCACCGGCCGCCTTTACCCGCAGGAAATACTCCTGGTACTCATTTCTGTTAGAGGCTGAGTCGACCCCAGGGCCATAGTATGACTGGAAGGATTATGCCAATGACAAATTACAGTGACACCATCGGGAATAGAACCCGCGACCTTCCGGCGTGTAGCGCAGTGCCTCAGTCAACTGCGCCACCGCGTATCCCCTTCGGAAGGGTACCCCAGCTTAAAAACTCTTATTTGAAATGTTCGAATGACACGAGAATATCACAGAATTATATTTCCTAAAAAAAAAAGTTTCAAAGCTTCAAAGCTATAAATAAAGGGCTTCCTTTAGGCCTTGGTAAGTCCTTCAACTCACCCCTACAGAATTGCATCCTATAATCACAAAATGAATACAAGGCTTTCTAAAGAAATAG
>Ga0123354_10010667_pt1 | contig 14171 bp, 6 predicted proteins | sample TergutLab28metaG_2_FD_97872 | JGI IMG/M metagenome (GOLD analysis project Ga0123354, IMG submission 97872) | Labiotermes labralis P4 segment gut microbial communities from Petit-Saut dam, French Guiana - Lab288 P4 | ecosystem: Host-associated > Arthropoda: Insects > Digestive system > Gut ... | reverse complement strand
TTCTTTTTTTTAGTTTGTTTTACTGAATAGAGGGAGGAGGGAGACGTACACCGAGGGCGCCCCCCTGGGTGTCAGGGTGGGGAGAGGGGACCCAGAGTTTCTTTTCGCTGTCTGCTCTGTTGTCTCAAGTTGAGGTGTGTTGGATCATAGGGCGAGATTATCCGGCCACTTTAACTTTCTCTCTCTCTATCCCCCCACCAGCTCTACCATCCGTCCACCTCATTGAGATGCTACATTCCTGTGCAGATAGCGCATACCCTGTCAGGGCCTCTACACTGCGTAACCTTGGATCTGTGACACCGTGGGATGGGTCTGATGCAGCAAGCAATACATATTTTTTACGTTATAAGAAATAACTTCGACAGTATCAAAGCTTTCGTACAGTCTTGGTTGGGAATTCTGAAAACGTGACAAAATTCTGGTCGCTAGTATTGAATGCGACGTTTGAGGTTCACGAAGTGGCGGTGCTGAAGATGCAAGTTTTGCGGCATGTTGGACTGCTTGACCCTAAATACGACGGCAAAACGATTCTTCGAAACGTCGGTAACTATACACCAAGCGACACGGCGTAATGCCCCAGAAGATTTTAATCTTCGCCTTTGCCCACATTTTAATATGTGTCTTCTTCTTCCTTTTCTTCTTTCACTGGCATTACAACCCCCTGCGGGTTTCATCCTTCTCATTGAGTCTCTTCCATTCTGCTCTTTCCTTACATTGCTTTCTCCACCGTTTTATTCCTTTTCTTTGCATATCTTCTTCAATATCTATGATCCATCTCTTCCTTCGTCTTCCTTTAATTCTCGTACCCATAGGCTTCCACTCCAATATTTTCTTACGTGTTCTCTTGTCATTCATCCACATCACGTGACCCAGCCAGGTTATTCCTCTGCTTTTTATTAACCTCACTATATCTGCGTTTAGTTCGTAAATCATTCTGATTCTCCATGATCCAACTTCATTTTGCACTGGGCCAAAAATTTTTCTCAATATTCTACGCTCAAATATTCTGAAATGTTTGATCTTTATTGGACCGTGCATCATTGTGATGGGTGACGAATAACACCAACTAGATTCCACTTATTATTTTATTGTACCTCTTATAGGCTCAACATGTTTCGGGCACTACTATGTCCATCATCAGGAGCTCGCGAGTATAATGTTGATTGCCACATTGGTCGTTTCGTTCTTGGTTTGCTGTAGGTTGGAGGTTAGGTGCGGTAGCCTACAGTACTGTCCGGGCTAAAGCACGAGACATTGATGAAAATTGGCAACGTGACCGCCCTGCCATCTGTGTACTGAGATCACCGAACTAACATGCCTAGGACGATAAACACGACCCCCCAAGCAGATCATTGGTACTAACATAACGTGTCTCAAAGCATCAATCGGTAACAAAACCAACTACTATCCAACGTTTAGTATTTTCTTTTGTACTTACAAAACCACCTACACGTACTGACACGTTTCGATGCTAACTACTGCATTACCCTCAGCGTCATCCTAACACATAGCCATTCATAGTATCCTGTATTACATGCACACGTTTCCATATTCTTCACTGCTTTTTCCCCTGTTGCACTTTTGATATGCATTTCTGTTCCATTTATTTCCCTCTTTGTAACTCACTCCTGTAAAACAGCCATTTTCACTTATTGGTTGCTGTACTTATATCCACGACAGGAGAAGCAACAAGTGAGCAAGATACAATGAAAGAAATGAAACACATGTCAACAAGTAGCCTGAGAGTGCAACAATGGAAACCAATAGCAATAGTCTGCACTATGAACACAGGAAATGCAATGAATACAACCACCTACAAATGGCAAGATGTGTAAGCTACGAAGATAATGCAACAGTCTGCATCAAAATGCAGTCAGTACACAGGACACATATTACTGAAGGGTGTCAGTGAATAGAATATAAAAACTATACAAAGTAAATGGTATGCATATCAAATTTCACAACTCTGCTCCCTCAATTCACCATCATCAGACCCATTCATAAATGTGAAATTCTGACATTGCAGTGACTTCTCCATACATTGGACAAAAATGTGCACAGGCAAAGAAACTTTCCATACTCCCCTTACTGAAATTTACTGGACTATGGCACAGACAATTCAATATTCCTAATGAATAAGAACAGGTCATCTAGGAATATCATAAATGAGAAACATCTTTCAATCACATACATTTGTATTAGGAACTCATAACACATATACACATTATGATTCCTTGCCAAACAATAACAATTCATTTTATGCACTCATATACTCTATAATACCAAAAATATTACTTGTTATTTCACCTTAATCATACAAAATTTGACTACAACAAAACATCAGTCAACACAGATTTTATCAGAATGGCACATGTTTCAGATCACTCAAACCATCATCAGGTGTATACAGACTTCACATTTACAGGAAAATGCAATTACATAGAGTTGCCATCACAGTATTTGTGGGGTAACACATGTTTACAAAAAAAATTCTTCTTCTTTTTCTGGCATTACAATCCTTGGCGGCTCATAAGCCTCTTCCACAATTGCCGTGTTCTCGGTCCTGCAACTTATGTATCCATTTCCTTATACTTGCAAATCATTGTTCATGCTGGGTTGTCTCTGTTGTTTCCATCTGGTTTCAAGCTTCAGAAGGTTTTCAAGATACATATTTTTTATGGGGTGGGATTGTCAGCCTCACGCCCAAGCTCCAACCTGGAGCAGAAAAAAAGTAATGCCACATAATTTCTACACATACACCTAACTGTAGTGCACTGTACTTCTAGTCATGATTGATGTGTACTGCATTTTGTCACATTGATAAAGATGCTTAAAGCGAACATGGGGCCTGGAGATAAACCGTTGAGACACCACTGGTTGTAGGGAAAAAATCAAAGTGGCATTACTTCTCTACTGACTTACTTGTCAGACAGGATTGTCAACTTCCTCTTTGTAGCCCTCTGCCTATTTACTTCATTCATTGACTGAGTCTGAGCTACATGGCACTGCCCCTCTGTTCAGTCATTTCCTTTCAGGCGTAGTGAAGTCTGTCTCGAAAAAGTGATTTCTGCATACATACTTCTTATACAGGGTTCTGGCATCCTCAATACTGCAGGACTGACCAATCTTTTGGGCCCATAATTTAGCACTATAAAAGAATAAATTAATTTTAGTACAACAATCACTGCATAATGTACTCTTAATCAATTTCATTCATTTTAAATCAAGGGGTTTGGAATACACAATTAATCATACTGAATGATTAAAGTTTCGGTTCTTTGGCATAAAAGGTCATACTAAAAATATTTGGATGTACGGACCACACGTGCATATATATACACGTATACGTTAAAATTTCAGTAATTAAAAATTTTGTTGCATAAGATTACGAACATATCGCTCTGCATCCTTGGGAAACCTGTAAAGAACCTCTGTTCTATCTCTGTTTGCAGGTCGTGCACCCCAAGGCTTCACCATCATCCACACTTCACCATCGTGCACTACAAACATAACACAAAATTGCATAAATAATTAAATACACAATGAAATGGTTTACATTACGTTCAACGCATGCATTACAAACAAAACATTCACAATAAAAACAAAACTTTCACAATGAAACTCTTCTTATCGTCACACACAACTGCATTTAACACAGCACGTGACATTGACGGATTATACCCCGAAAGGAACGCAGCACGCGTATAATTATATACATAACATGATTTAGGTTACGGTGAAGACATACGTAACAAACTTACCGTTCACAATACAACCCCAAAATCCACAATACAACTACTCAATGTCTCTGAAAAGCACCCAATCTGCCACGTGGACTAACCAGGTATAACCTGCAAAGAACGAAACGTTCACACACACACATATATATATATATATTTATTTATTTATAAACGTAACATGATTTCGGTTACGCTCAACACTTCAGCAACAAATTCCAGAAGGTCCAAAAATGAAATTGCAACGACCTGTGTTTGCTACTCACATCGTATCTGATCCGTGCCTCGGAAGAAGACACGGAAGAAATTAGGCCGCTCAGCGCACGGAATGTGTACGTGACTACCGCACTTACTGACACCTGTTGGTCTGACTCGGGAAGTACGTGCTATTAGTTCGAAGAAATCAGCTGTGAGATGTCACTGACGCATGTTTCTTTCGTGCCCATTAAAGTTACAATGGGGTAGATACTACATCTCCAGAAGTGAAGCATTTCTGGATGTGTCCACCAGATGGCAGAGCGTCTCAAACCGGAACTTCAAATCAAGCGGGGTGGATTAGCATTATCACGATCTCTAGCGGAAAGTCTGCAAAGTCTGCCACCAATCACCAGGAGGCATTACTAGGCCCCACAGTAGCAATAACAGGTCATGTAACAACCATCCAGGCAGTGCCATAGCTATTGCGTGGGGAGTGGTGCGGCTGCCCAGGGCAGCAGAGTCCAAGGGGCACTAAAGTTGTGGCGGTGGGGGGTGAAATGAATATTCAATGCCTTTAAGTCTTGTATTGTCAGCAACATTTCTGTAAAAACCTCAAATATTACAGAAAAATCCTTTGTCCCTGACAGGAACTGAAAACTGATTCCCCATTTATTCAAAATTTAATGGTAAAAGTATGTACCTCTGTGAGTGGACAGGTGTAGTGACCACTATACAACGCTACACTTGGGCTATTTTTTGAAAATGAAAATTCAGAATGTGTGAAACCCCATCTAATATTCTGATTTTCCTCCTCTGCATTTCTCTGAACCCTCTTGATCCATTATGCATAGGTTCCAATTACAAAGATCAAAACTCTACTGTCCACTTTCTGTCAGAACCCATAAGGGCTTCTGATGAATTAGGGTCAGAATTGTCTTTATGTGCAGATATGGTGAAATAGTGAACAGCAGATGGCATTTTGAGCCTTGCCTCTAGCATCTTCACTCCACAGCACCTGTATGTTCTCTGGTACTCACACTGTGGGAGCCATAACTGGTCTTAGCACTGTGCCTTTAAAAGAAGAACTAGATATCTCATGCAAACAAATAGAAGACAACACATATATAATATCTACTGCAAAGAAGCAGGTGAAAATATTTAGTATTAAGCATAATATACCTTAACAAGAGACACGATAAATGACACAATTTATTGACACAAAAGATATATATATATATTTTTATTTATACATCATAACAAAATAAGTTGTGGTGTTATAAACATGACCATGTTCTGTAACAATTTTTCTCTTTATAATACACAGTAATAAACATCATTGGTCCTCTTGGTTACAACTACCTACTCATACAAATGAGAATAACATCATATTCACTCTCTCAAATAAATTATTACCTGTGGAGTAATGATCATATTACATTTACCATTTGAAATATTGTTCTAAATACATTATTTAGCAGATGAATATTTTTCATTATTAATTCTCTTCAAGTGTTTCATTTGGACATTTTCTCATCAGTTTTTCTCACTTTAACGTGGTTAGGTTATTGGTAATATGGACAATATGTCAGCTCCTTTATTTTTACATTCTTATAATGAAAGCCAACAAGATGCACTATTTCTCAAATTTATTTTATAAAGTACTCTACATGTTTCGGGCATGTCCACTGTCCATCATCAGGAGTATCTCAACACTGTATACACGCAATAGGTATTTGTCATGGTAGTTCTGTTGGCGTCTGCTAGTAGACGCCAACAGAACTCCTGATGAAGGACAGTGAACATGCCGAAACATGTAGAGTACTTTATCAATAAATTTGGGAAATAGTGCATCTCCTTGGTTTTCATTATAAGAATATATCAAAATGCACAGTCCTCTGAATGTCAAATTTATTTTTACAGTTGCTCCATTTCTGTCATAAACTATGGCCCAAATGGATGTGTGGTTTCTGTCAACAATATACACATATTTTTATTTATTCAAATGTTTTCCTATTGAAAACTGGCTTTAAATACACAACTCATTACATCATTGCCCTAAGCTGTGGATTCATCACAAGACACTGCCTGAATTCATTTCACATTCCTAATGATATGAAGATTAAACTTCAGTAATGAATGAATTGTAAGTTTTTAATGGCTCGAGTTTCAAATCTGTTGACTGCTAACAAATGGCAAATACATAGAGATATTTTATCACTTTTCATGCTATGATTGTATATATGATATCAGTTGTATTGTCTTTGGAATAATGGTTGCAGCGTATGTCATCAGTAACTGATCTGCTGGTCCCTTTAAAGTCGTTATTAACTCTCAGAACTTATATTTGATTAAAACAATTTGAATAGTATGAAGGTATCCATCATTATCCCAGAGTCTGCATGTCACATTAGACATAGAGTGTCCTATATAAAAATACTACTCAGCATTCTTTTATTGTAGTACAGCAATACAAATAAAACAGCATAAATACAACTGCTAAGCTTGGTGTCAGAAAGTAACACTTCAGTACCTGTAAGTCGAGACTCACCAGTGCATTAACAGTGTAACAGAAAATCATTTGCCACACACAGTGAACTGATTTGGAATGATTTAAAGAAATAAAATGTAAAAGTAAATACAAAATGCAGCCCCCCCCCACCCCAATCTCCAGCTGCTCTGAGAACACTTCATTACAAATTATCTTAAAAAAATATTGCTGTATGTATTTATTATTATTATTGTACAGGCAATAGTGAAATATGTAAAACATAAACAGTAATTTTCAAAAGTGGTTTACCCCAGGTCTGGGTATTATATGTCATGAATACTCATCCTTACCTTTTTCTGGAGCTATCTGGGGACATTCATATTCCCCAGAACAAACAGTACTTTAGTAACAAATTACATATCCCCAAAGTATTCAAAACATTTTGTGGCTGACACTATGACCAGCCTTACATTCGTTTTTGCAGTGAACAAATTATATTTCTAGACAGCATCTGTACTTCTCGAATTGTGTTAAACCTTGTGTTTATAAGTACAAATAAATTACAGACAGTCCATCATTCAAATGCAGGAACATATTGTGTAAATTTGGTTATCTGACTAAATATGTACAACCTTCAATTTCCTCTTTAAAAGTATTTTCTTGGAAATTACTAGATTAAATCAATACTACTTTTGCACTGAGATTATTTAGCAAAGATCTATTTGTGTGAAGAAACAAACCTCACTCCTTCTAGTAGTACATCTGATGCCAATTTAAGAAATGTTGCTGCTTCATTCAGTTTTGATTATATACTGATGCAACCTGAAGAACAAGTGAGGAAGCAAGCACTGCCATTGGGTGTTACAGTGTCAACAAGTTGAATTTGCAAGTAATTATAACGCAAAATTTTGTCAAATTACTTTGCACAAAAAACACACATGGAATATAGACTTGACTACTAAAATTTCATAGATTAAAAATATAAACTATATTTGAATTTTCTGAAATTAATATATAAAATATCATAAAATTCTGAAGTTAATTCAGGGCAATGAATTGGGGAGGCACTTGCAGAATTGGTTCTGCAAAATGTTAGGAATCATTGTGGATATATATGCTCACAACAACAACAAACAAGCAAACCAACAAACAAAAACAGTTGATACGCAACACACTAGCTGTGGAATCTGTTGTGTCACAGCCAGCATTTAAAGTTATGTAAATATCAAAACATGACTTGGGAAAACAACCTGAACATAATGTTCAAGTTCTCAAAGCATACAGGGATGATTTTGCTTGCTGACTTTTGTTTATGATGTTGGGTTTATTTTAAATTATCTTGGCATTTCGTTGCTCAGAGGCATAACCATTATTTTAAAAAACAAATATTATTGTTAGTTTGAATTGAATATGTGTTGTTAAATCATCTGAACGTGTTTATCACACTGGGAAGAAAGGCCAAGTTGACATGTATGAAAATCTATATGAAAATTTTGTTTGTTGATTTTTCTGAAATGTACCGCTAACAAGTAATATTTATTTCAATGCCTAGAATGAAGTAGGTAAAATTAAATTTTGAATAAGAGCATGCAACATAATTGGCAACAAAAATTAATCATTTTAAAGAAACGGTATTGTCTCCTAGAACACAGGGGTGTGTAAATTCTCTTAAACTTATGTACATTAATTATATCCCAGTTTTAATATTTAAGCTTTTATAAATTTACCTCAAAAATGTTACCCTGATTATTAACACATATTAAAAATTTCAAGATAAAATCTGTGCAATAAAAATAAATTAATAGCAATGGAAGTCTTTGCATGTTTTCCAACACTCTTGGAGGGGGCAGAGACACAGGGCAGTGGCTCTGTGAAGCAATACTGTTTTATTTCTGAACACATACAAGTTACGTAGTATCACCCTGGACCAACACTTCAGAGGAAAACAGGCTGAATACTTCTCAAGACTTCTGTGATACTTCATTTACTCTGACCCAACTGGGCAGAGCAGTAGGGTATAGGTAAATGGGGGAGTGGAGGTACAGCTCTACACTTTATTAAACTCACCACTACCTGGCGATTGTCATCTTCTTGCCCCCACTGCATTACTCTCAGTGGGCCCCAGAGAGAGTCTAGAAACTATGGTGAAAAGTAAAATCCCTGGCCTTGCCAGGCATTGAATTCTGACCCCAGACATCTAGTTACATTTCTGATGACGTTATCCTAGCTACAAATATGAAACAAACCATCTGTGTTACAAACAACAAATGGTGGGGGATGCAATTTTAATGCAGATTACAAACCACATTATGAGATATGAAAACATTTTTGAGATGGTCCCATCTTCAAAATATAAGCACTCTTTTCTGGGACTACTTTAGGCCCTGAAGATTGCTGCATCATACTCCCCTGAAACTTTGATAAATATTTACCAATTGATGCTCTGTCATATTCCAAACACTTGACTCTTCACATGACAAATTTTATTAGCAGAAAAATCACAAATTCAGTGCAGAAGCAAGTCTGTGTTTCCTGCTGTACCTAATAACTTTAAGAAATAATTGTTTTAAATATTTAAGGACACAACTGGAAAATACTGAAATTTTCCTTCTTTAGCATCACACAACTAACTTCATAATTTACTTGGTCATTTTGTGTAATATACAGTTTCAGTTACTAGTTTTCCTCTGAGTATATGTTCCCATTTCCCCTAACTCTGGATCTCATGGGATGCTGGTGGTGGAAGGGTGTACAATGTGAATTACTTGGAGTGAACAAGGTTCAGGAACTCTTCACGTGTCTTGGGATCATCCCTGAAGACACCTAACATGGTGGAAGTCACAGTCTTGCTGTTAATCTTCTGAACACCTCTCATCACCATGCACATATGCCTGAAACACAGTTCACTGTTAGCTGCCTGAAAAATGTAACATGTTTATTCCAGTCAAATTTATGTACTATATTTTGGTACAAGACATTATAATGTCCTTGAATACATAACAGTTAGGCTGACTGCTTGCTAGCAAGCAGTCAACATAACCTGTATGACATATACCTATTGCTGTGTGTACAGTACTAGACTCCTGATTATGGACAAAGGAACTGTCCAAAACATGTAGAGTTCTATTACTAAAATAAATTTGAGAAATTAGTGCATCTAGGTGGTTTTATTATAAGAATGTAAACAAATGTTTTATCCAACATGCAGCCAACAAAGTAAGTTCTGCGTTTTTTTGTACTCGGCTACAGACAGCGAGCATGGCGGAAAATGTAACGGAACAAATGCACAAATGCAAAACTTTCAAAGTGGTTGTTCATGTGGAATAATGAATTTGATGAGAGCCAAAAGTTAAGAGTTTCCTTGAATGTTACACTCTGTCGCTGGGTAAAGAATGACTGGCATGTTGAAGGTTATACAGTCTGTCCAAACATAGGGCACTTCTTACCCACACACCACCAAGTACAAAATATTAATTTCCTATCTCACAGAAAGTAATATGTCTCTCCATTCTAAATACAAAATTACTAGTGCTGTTCAGCAAAATAAATGTAGTGGAATTTGAGGTCCTCACAGCTTCACACCCAATCAATATATCTGAATCCTTAAAATAATCATTGTTTCTTCTTATAACCACATGAAATATAAAGCAACTCTGTAGAAAAAATGCAGGTGGTATCTTAAGTTATGACTGCCATATAAAAGGTTATGTTTCATTCATTCATTCATTCATTCCATTGCCATGTGCAGAATGCAACAATTCCTTGCTGTTCTCAGGTGCTTCTTCCATTCCTCTCTGTTTTGTACTGTTTCCTGCCACCCTGCTCCACCAATTATTCTTCCATCCTCTCTCACCTCATCTTGCCATCTATTTCTTGGTCTAACTCTCAATCTTGTTGTTCCCAAATTCATATATAATATCTGTTTGGAAATTCTGTTTTCTTCCTTTCTCTGTACATACCCAAACCAACATAATCTATTTCATCTTACTGTTTCTATTACAGTAGGTTTTTTAACTCTCGCATAAATTTCTTTATTAGTTAATATACTCCAATTTTCTTTTTTATTGTCATATACTGGGCCTAAAATTCTTCTATACACTTTCCTTTCAAAATTCTTCAATTACTTTCTATCTCTCTTTGTTATTGTCCCAGTTTCTGATACATATTGTTGTGTTTTTTAGTCTTAATTTTAGTTTCTTTGATATGTTTTTATTTTTAAAAAATTGTTGTTAAATTACATGAACAAAATATAACTCATGCTCAACACAACAGGGAGCTATTCCTTTGCATATATGCACTGTAATATTGATAAGGATAGCAGTTACATGTAGGGCAAAAATTGCTTATGTCAGCTGACATGCTACAAATAAGGTCAAGGTACATCAACACCAATAGCCTGTCATGTGCTTCAGGTTACTGAAGCAATACTCACACTCCTTCAACGACAACAGCAACACCTGCTGGCTGAACGGCCTTGGTGACTGCCACTGCAATTTGCTTGGTGAGGCGCTCTTGTACTGCAAGCAGTAAATGGTACAGGCATGTAGTAAGACAGTTAGTTCATTATTGTCAATTATAAACTTAGTAAAATAATTCAATGTCATATTGAACATGACATGGCATTTAAATGGGTGTTTTGTTGTTACATATTTTTTGTATACAGTATTTATGTCAAGTTAAAATAATTTTTTATGGCTTCTTACACAGTTCCTGATAGAGTTTATGGGCTGCTAAAAACAATTTTGCAACTGGTGTTATGGTGTGAAATGATTTAACATACATTTCAAGTAGACAACAAGTTTTAGCACCATCTGCAGGATAACATTTTGGATACCTTTACATGTGAGGCAATGTTACAAATCATTTGGGTGTGAGTGTTAAAGTTTTTCATTCATATGATATGCCAGTTATCCCGTGTTGATGATATATGTTATATAACTTTTATGAACTGATTAAGTTGGAAAATATTATTGCATGATTCCATTTATTATATCGTAATGAATGACAACATGTGTAGTGCCTGTTTTGAAATTACTGCTGCAATTTCTAAACATTTCTAGAAAGAACAAATTTATGTGGTTGGGCTCTTATAACTGAACGACTGAACTATGATCTGACCGGCACAGCATGTATAAGCTTGCTGTGTGAAGCCTGTTCATTGACTCTGGTTATCTTACAGTGACTTTTATCTGTCTTAGTTCTGTAGAATCAAAACAAGCCTGTTTATGGCCTGCTCATTAAATCAGCTTACCTTGCAGTCTCCTGCTGAAGATTTCCACGATTCTGAAAAATAAAATGTTGGATATAGAAGCAAGTTTTTAGACACTCTGCACTTACAAGTTAGATTTGGGCGTGAAGAGGGCTGTGTGGGGATGAGAGTGGTGGATGAAATAGTATGAAAATGTCAGCCGAAGAATTCAAAGAGGAGAGATATCCACGGAGACCTATGCAAAGATGAGAAGATAATATTATAATGGTTTTTAAGAAATAGGAGGCGGCCAGGATAGCACAGTTGGCGTAGTGACTTGCAACGGGATGGACGGTCCGGGGTTCGAAACCCGGAGGGTTGGGTTCATTTCTGGACCCGTCCAGACCGGCCCTGAGGCCCACCCAGCCTCCTGTACAAGGGGTACCGGGTCTTTCCCAGGAGGACAACGGTCGGGGAGTGGCGTTAACCACCCACCCCATTTAGCGTCAAGATTAAAGAAAGAGTAGGGCTATACCTCTATCTTCCGTCACTGCCTGCTTGGCATGTTACAGAACAACCATTTCAGTTTAGTTTTGAGAAATAGCATGTGTGCACCAATACAGAATTTGTGTCCCTCAGAATAAGACGCTGTGGTACGCTATTGTGAATCCATACGAGGCGGGAAATTTTTGATCAGCACTTCTGAAGCCAGAGATATGAAGCATTGGATAGTTTTAGAATGGTGTTTGGAGTTACCAGAGTGCTCTAAGGGCATTTAAACTTGAATTAAACCATATGTTTAGAAGAGAAAGTGCCACCTTACTAGCGAAAAATGCATCCCCTGTTTTTAATGTTTTAGGAGGGCACTGTTTTTACCAGCTGTTCGTTGCTGTCTGTATAATTTTCAAAATCTCGTGATAAATTTTAAGTATCAGCCAGTACAGGGAACGTTTCAGAGATGCCTGAACCAAACATACCGGTCCAGTTTTTAGCAGTTATACTTGTTACTCATTAGATACCGCGTTCATATCTCTGCCCGGAGACTGACTGTCCTTACTGACATTATTCGTGGTTTCCCTCAGTTACTCCAAGCAAATTCCACGGTAGTACCAAAAAATTAGGCAATGAATATTTCCTTCACATCCTTTCAAATTCATTGTATATCAATCCACGTTACCCTGAGCTACTAAAAGTCACGTAGCAAAGCTCATATTAAGAAGCTGACAGTTCCTCGGCTAGCCAAGAAATTCTCTGCAAAGGCTCATCACCGTGTTCACTTGTGCCTATCCTGAGCCAGGTCGACTAAGTCCGCGACCTTCCATCCGACTTCTTTAAGAAACATTATCCTCCCATCTATGCCTAGGTCTTCCTAGTGGACTCTTTCCCTCAGGTTTCCCCCAACAATACCCTGAATGCGCTTATGCTCTCCTCCATACGTGCTGCATGATCAGAATATCTGATCAACTGGCAGCCTCAATAAATGCACCGTAAATAGCCAACACCTTGGCCTGATACTTGCCTGGCGAGCTTGCTTAGGCCTAATATCTTCTTGAGGGGCAGGTAGCCGATGGAGACTTTTCCATAAAAAGGAACAAGATGGTGCTCACACATGGAGAACATCTCGATGTCCTTGACCACTACCATCTCGTCGTGGTCCTCGTCAAACACGGCGTCATTCAGCACCTCTGTGGCAAAAGAGTCCTCATTACAACAATTCACTGTATTGGGTGGAAGTTTTCATAATTTTTCCCTGTAAATCACATGTTTTTAGAAAGAGGGTTAGGAATGTAATTATAAGTGAGAAGAAATGAAGGGTTTTTGAAGCGTGGTGACAAAACGTCAAAACGTGGAGGGAAATAAAAAATGGGGAGTGAAGTGTAGTGAAGTGCAGTGAAGTGAAGTGAAGTGAAATGATGTCAAGATCTTGGGTGAAATGTGTGCAGTATCATGATTTATAGTTACGTAGCTGTATGTAGGTTCTGTGCAGTACGTTGTCTTATTATTATTTGCTTCTATTTGTTATTTTCTAATTAATTTATGTTTTTTAAGATTCTTTTTGTGTTTGTTTTCTAATTTGTGTATTCCGTGTTTTTAAATTGTTCTGTGTACTGTTTCCACTTTTGTGCAGTCCCTTGTTTTGGTACAAGTTTACCGACTACTGCCACCGGGTAGAAACTCAATTGCAGTAAATATAATATAATATCATATCATATACATAAAATATCATATAACATCATATAATATCATACCATATCACATCATATCATATATCAATCACATCACAAATCATATTATATATCATATATCGTATCATACATCTCGATGTCTGTCTGTCCTGACATTCCACTGACAGGCACTTACGGCGAAAATATTATGAATAAATTTGGCTTGGCGGATTGTCAGTAGCCAACTGGAAGACCGCCAAGTTTAGTAATTGCAGTCACCAAGCAATGGTGTGGACGGTCCGGAGTTCGAACACCGTCATGGGCAAGAGATTTATTTCTTCTAAAGCATTCAGTCATGCTCTAAGAGCCTCCTATTCGACAGGTACCAAGGGCTT
>Ga0123354_10010665_pt1 | contig 14171 bp, 5 predicted proteins | sample TergutLab28metaG_2_FD_97872 | JGI IMG/M metagenome (GOLD analysis project Ga0123354, IMG submission 97872) | Labiotermes labralis P4 segment gut microbial communities from Petit-Saut dam, French Guiana - Lab288 P4 | ecosystem: Host-associated > Arthropoda: Insects > Digestive system > Gut ... | reverse complement strand
GAGGTGCCCAGAGGCTTCCAGGAAGTTAAGATTCCCAGATATCATGACAACGGCACAGGATATTGGTAAGGTTGTCAGCCTTACGCACCGGCCGCCTTTACCCCCAGGAAATGCTCCTGGTCCTCACTTCTGTTAGAGGCTGAGTCGACCCCAGGGCCATAGTAGCAGCAATAGTAGCAGTATTTATTGAGTTCGTTTCGGAATAAGCGGTTCCTGGAATTGTTCACTGTTTAACACCTGGTTGGCACAATGCAAATTTTCCTTTGTATCTACTAGCAGTAATAATATGACGTGGCTGCAGATTTATTATCCTGGGCACCCCTGTGTAAGCTCACTTTAAATCAAATGTGGAGATACTCGAAGCCAGAGCAGGCACCAAACTGGAGAACTCATCTGCATTTTAGTATTCAGTTCCGCTTGAGTAATTTGTTGCTAAAATGTAATTTTCTTCTGCGTTGATATTGGATCACGATGAGAGTTCTATTGGCCATAGAGGAGGGGCAGGTTAGAATTACTTTCCAGGGAGAAATCTCATCCATCCATGCCAGCACGTAGTAGGAAGGATGCGTCTGAGGGATGACTTTGCTGTTGAGGTGATTTCCGTGTGTTCGTTCCTCAAGCCGACACAGCGTGTAAACGAATTACTGAACGACCCCGCAATAACCACGCTTCGCCGCTTCGAAGCTTAATTATTAGCAGGCCATGGAAAGCAAACAGGCGGATACTTTCCGAAGAACCACACCCATAAACGACAGGGATTCGGATACTTCGATTCGTGTCTACTTTTTTTTTTTTTTTAGCTGGACAAAACTCCATCGTGTTTTAAGTTACTGAGGCGTTACTGATTCATTGTGCACAACATTTTAACATTCCTTATGCTGCCAGATGCTCAAGAAGTAACACGTGTACCGTATTATAGATGTACCAGCTTCGAATCTCGATGGGAGTTACGACTGTTAACTGTGCTTTCCTCAGTATCGCCAAATGATAAATGAAGTGTGCCACGACCAGACTCTCTCAAATTTTTTAGTGTTTATTCAAAGTGACCATCTCATTCGACGACTTATATTGTATGGAATTTATAAAGTTTCATTAAATGGTCCACGATTCTTCCTTAACATTGCGCATTGTTTCGTATGTTCGCAAAAGACGAAGGCGAAATAACACCATGTACAATTTCAATAACGTAGCCCTAGCAACACAATCTGTATAGTATCTGGATTTGTAACTGTACTGTTTTCCATAAATAGGAGATACCGTTGCCAAAAAATTTATTAAAATTATCTTGAAAGATTATTTATTGTTCATTCAGCACGTGTCATCTGCGTAACTGCTTGCAGGTTTAATACTTCATATATTTCTAAAACAAGTTGTGACGATTTTGATTATTGTTTTCAGTAATCCGACGAATGGGTTGTTGTGATGACCTTCATACAGTTGTGTGTTAGTACGCTTTTGGAGGAATTTCCCTGGCTTAAGCAGTTAGTAGCCGACTTCTTAGTGAGGAAACCTGCTTTCGATCTGTGGCAAGCCCACGTGGGATTTGTGGTTGAAAAAGCGATACTGGGACAGGGGCTTCCCCGAGTTTTTACGATTCCTCTTGTGAATATTATTTCTTCAATTATTGGTACTCGTTTGTTTACGACCGCCACTATACAACTTTAGTAACTGGCAATGTCATTAAATACAATACCTAAAGGCTAGTTTTTTTTTTGAACATTAGGCCTGACCAAGAACGTTGCGTAATTTTGGTTTTTAGGCGCGTTCACAAATTGCGAAAGCGACTATTAACTTCGTCATGTCTGTCTGTCTGTCCGTCCGCATGGAACAACTCGGCTCCCACTGGACGGATTTTTATGAAATTTGATATTTGAGTATGTTTGGAAAATGTGACCAGAAAATTCAAGTTCTATTAAAATCTGACAAGAATACCCAGTGCGTGACTTTAGGCTTCCGCCGCGAATTAGCTGAGAAATTTGGATTCTTGAACCCTGAGGATAGGACCCGATAGGTTGTGTTGAAACGTCGGAATAAAATTACCTGTACTCGCTGCGTAAAAACCCAGGAGAGCGCAGTTCTCAAGAATACCCGGTACTTTACATCAAAGCCCTGTGTATGTTTATGATAATATCTGGCTTAATTCTTTTTAGAATGAGCCGTAGAGGAAACCAGACACACGTTTGATATTCAATATCCTTTTCCCGAAAATAGTGTCTTTTCGAGATAATGTGAAAAGATATGGCAGAACCAGACTGGTTACAGATGAAAATGTAATGTGTTGAATGCGCTTTGCATGCTGGAAAACCAAGGCTGCAGACAAACACTCAGAATATTTAATAGTTTTGCTTTTGCACGGCAAGAGTCTTTAAGCGAACGCGATTCAGTTACGTTATACATACACTGTCACTCTCATTACTGGTTGTTACAGTACGTTCATTGAATGTTCGTATATTGAAGCTCATGTTATATAACCACGTACACGGTATTTAAGTCCAGCAGCTTTATTTACCTGACTTTACCTTTCACTCGCTGACCGAATATTGCAACTGCAGTCTCTATGGAAGCCATCCCATTGTGTTTATAACCAAATAAACTGCACTTATTCAGTGTAACAGAATACAGATTTATTGTAATTAAAATTGTTGTCTGCACATGTGTAGCGTCAGACGCAGGTACCGAGGCTTTTTGGTTACAGCAGCCGAATGTAATCGTCATAGAACGTAAGAGTTACGTAGGTTATGACCATAGCAATGGACATTTTAATAAAAGGCCACTTATTCCAATTACGTAGAGTTCTATAAATTTAGATCTATTAGGCCTGTTGCTATAATTATTGCTTATCATTGTTGCATAATTTAAGTACACTGTATACATGAAATTGTCCGTTAGAACCTTAAAGTTACGTACAGTTTTTATGGTTTTATTGCTTAATTTGAAAGCACTGTTTCGCACGTAACGTGCATAAATTGTATGTTGTAGCTCCTTTCCAATTTTAAGGCGTCTGGCTCCAGTCGTTTATTAGTCATTGTTAGTCATTGCTGTCAGATGGCAAGCTGGAAAAGTTTTTCACCTTCTCCATGTTATTATTTACATTCGGACGTAGATGGCTGGTCCCAAGAGCGGTCTTTGTAGTGGATACATGCGCTAACGTTCAGTGGCCGCATTAACGGAAGAAAGCAAACAAAAGAAGGTTTTTTATTCCATTGGTAACGTCAGACGCTGCAGCCGCTGCGTTTGTTAATCGCACAGTTTTACTGCACTCTCGAAACCGAACCTTTAGGCCGTGTCCAGACTTGACCACCCTGGAACAACGTAACGGTGTAACGTAACCGCGCTGGGTTCTACTCACACCGAGGTTTAGTTTCGAACAAGACGATGTGCATTCTGGCGAACGGACTACGCCGTGCGATCCACCCTCTATTCGTGGAGGGAAGACGTCGTGCGAGGATCATCAGCTCGACGCGAAGAAAACAGCGAGCACAGAAACACATCCGAATATGCCCTAGTGACCTAACATCATTTGATACGCGCTGGAAAACTGGCAAGAGGGTGGATCAGTCCATGTAGCGAGCCGAACAGAGCGAAAGTTACAGTAACGCGTCCCAGACGTGCGAATACCTGTTACATTACACTGCTGGGTTAAGGAGGAATGCTGAATTCTGGATGTAGCCTTACGTGTGCGGTTGTGGTAATCCTGCGTGATGTATCTGGTATAGGTATACCTGAGTTCGTGGTTTGGTCATTTCGTCCACAGAAACCAGCAGTAGGAAAGTAACAATATCAGGACTCGGAGATGGGTCTCATGGACGTAAACGGTTAGGTGTCTCACCACCTTCTTTTCCGAGGATAGAAACAGATCAGTTTCAGAAGTGATTTTTCTTGAAATTTTGTAACACTAGACGGCTGACAGATTCCAAAATCTAATTAATCATAGTCGTAATATACGATCGTCAAAATCTTATAGCCACAATTAAGTGTCAGTATAAATTACAGTATACCAAACCTAACCATCAGTCCCAGCTGTAGTTATCCATGCCACCAGGTTTAACATTCAGCAACTACGTATTGTTCACGAAATCTGTTTATGCGTTTTCCATGAGTCTCAGAATAAACATCGATTATTTCCTAGAGCTACATTAACGAGTTTGTCTTTATCTGTCTTGTCATCTGGTAAAGTAAGTGTAGGGGCCTGAAGATGACTAATATCTAGTCGAAACATGTAGCCATACTATAGAATAAATAGATTGTGCTGACGTATGTTTGTGTAATACTTATCGATTTTCAAGCACATCGTGATGCCTTCATTCAGAATTGTCTTTATAGTGTTTCGCGGTAGATGGGAACTGAATTTATTTGTTTGATTTTGACGAACGTCGGCTTTAGAAGTGCTGATCAAACCACATTCAGTGGTTTGTGAGGTGAATCATGTGGACTGATAGACGGAGACTCAACCATTCTGTTTTACGCACGGCCGCATAAAAATTGCTCATGTGCGGAAATGTGGCTACGCGACTGATGAACGCGATTTTAATTTAAAATTCAGCGATGACTGCAATATATATGACGTATTCGCAAGACGACGCTATTGTATGAATAAATTAATTGTATTTGGCTAGAAGTGGGCGGTAAAGCTGTTTGACTGAGACAGACACTCTGTTCTATTTACAACTAGAACGGAGTATCTGCATCGAAATGAAGCCCCTGTAAACGACTAAGCACATCGCACTATAATGCCCTTTATTAATTCACCGGAAACTTGTGATTGGACGGGGAAGTGGCCTAGACTGATGGCGGGGATGTTATTACAGTATCTGATTTCATATTTTTAGATACGTTATGAGTTATATCTCATTTAAAAGGAAATATTAACAATTCTAACGCCGTGTAATGTTTATGTAGCAGACAACTATGTGGTGGGGGATATGAGGTCTACACGACAGTCTTAATGATGATTCATGTCTTTTGTTTGGGTTGTGACATCTTTCTGACTGACACGTATGTACTCAGTTGGCCATCACCCAGAAGAATTGGACCTCAAAATAGGAGGCGGTATTAGACACTCGTGGGCCGGGTAGCTCAGTCGGTATAGCGACTGACTACGGGCTGGACGGTCCGGGATCGAATCCCGGTTGGGTCGGGATTTTCCGCTCGTCCAGACCGGCCCTGGGGCCCACCCAGTCTCCAGTAAAATTGATACCGGGTCTTTCCCGGGGGTAAAGTGCGGCCGGGGCGTGCTGCTGACCACTCACCCCCTTCTAGTGCCGCGGTCAAGGAAGAGTAGAGCTATATCTCTACCCACCCTAAGGGCCACACCGGGCCTACTTTACATTTTATTAGATACTCAGTTGGAACTGTTTTGGGTACCGACGAAATAAATTCTGCTCGCTTGTTTAAGTAAATGTACCTTTTCAGTAAAAGAGTTTCGAAAAATTATGCGTGCTTTATCAGGGTTGTATCGAAGTTAGATGGTAATTAATTTTTTATCCATGGTGCACTGGATTTTAGAATTTCCACTTAACTGGTGTATCTTCATATTCCAATATAGAATCAGCTTCAGTATAGCAATACAAAGGTAATAAAGATGTATTTGGGATTCACCTACGTAGATTATTGTCGGATTTATACACCTGAAACTACCCTCCTGCCAGTATGATGGTTTTTCTTGTACTCTTACATATTTGTATTCAGGTGTAGTTAATTTTATTCGTAATTAAAATGATTATATTTTTTATGGCTCGACAGCACTGGCGGACCTAGGCCTCCTCATCGCTGTAGTTTCGAGATCCCATAAAGACACATCAAACTCGGTAGGTCTCCTCTAGACGAGTGATCAGCTCGTTGCAGAGACCTCTACCTGACAACACACAACACTCACAAGAGACATCCGTGCACCCAGTGCGATACGAACCCAGCGGCCGCAGACCGCGCAGCCACCGGGATTGCCAAAATCTCTCTTAATAGTTCACCAATATTTCGAGGGGGCATGGTCGTGTATAATACTTTAAGGGACGCTAAATTCATAATGTCCCAAGATGCCGAAACATACGTTATTTTACTCTCTTTTGTTTCATATTTTCATATCTTCAGTGCAGTCATTACAGTAAGTTGTAAGCGCAGGAAACAACTTCTGCAGCAGGATTTGCGTAGAGGAAACACGTTTAATTTATGGGTCCGAAAATTCATAGATTATGTACGGAAGTTCTTGCTATTTACAGTTTTAATGTTCATAATGGTGTAATACTCACTCACCGCTACAGGCAACATGTTGAACATCAAGTGTCAAGTGACTTCTGCGCCAACCTGTATTTATGTAATGCACTTAGTTTTAATATCTTTAGTCCCGTGTATAATCGAGGTTAGTCCTTAAAAACCTACCTTCCTGAAAATGATTCTGTTTGTGTCTTCAGACAAGGGAACTTAATCCGCAACGTCCGTTACAAAGAGCTGGTCTCAATGATTCCACTTCTATGTTCAAGATCTGTCTGACTGTGACTTTCATCACAACATTAAACCACGAGTTACCTGACTTTGTTGAGACCGTTTTTGCCTGCCCACAGTAAATACTGAAACGAGATGGTCCCGATCCTCTGTGATGTGATGTCAATATCCAAAATATTAGAATATTCAGCAACTCCGCTGTAAGAGCCCAACATCTCCCAAATCCTCATCCGGTTTTATTAGTTGCTTTTGCAACATTTGGAGACTCCATTACATTCGCTGCATTTGTCCTCCCGGCCTTACGTTTGAAATGACAAGAGGAACGGTGAACGGATTTAGGTGAAATCAGTGTAGAATTTTATTAACACATATAGGTCTGTTTTAACTTTAATTTTGATCCGAAAGCTTTTAAGGACCATTTGACGTGAAACACCAGATTCGTATCTCGAATTTATCTCGTTAAATATTTATCTTAGTGATGACGTTTCAAATAAAAGATGAATAACGTATAAATTTTATGTTCGATACATTTTTACGAAACATAACGGTTTTTGACATGGTTAACCCTTATCCCGCTAACGTGGAGAATATGGCGAGCTTCTAATAATGCCAGCAATTAGCAGATGGGATTTAACTCGGCGTTTGAAGTGTTAAACATGTGTAAATTGTCAAACTACTAAGAATATAATACTGGATCATAATTTGTTTTCCAACGATACATGAAGATTACTGAAGTGTTTAAATGTCGATAATAAACGTTACTTCTTCACACGAGAATTGATAGGTCTTACTTGTGTACACAATATATATCGAATGAAAGTATATGCAGCTGCAACTGTTCAATGCTAAAATTTAACTTTTGTCTGTTTTGAAATAAACAAAGGAGCCAAACATGCCAGACTTACTGCGCTATGCGTACATTTCAGTCGTGTTCTTTTCCAAAATGTGTTTTTATGAACGATGTCTTTGATTAGTAGTTATGACTCCTTACGATTCCTGCTGCTGACTGACAGAAAAGACGTGAATGAATGATGTGCATCTGTTGATATACGGCGGGACATGTTTCTTTCGCAGATCTTCTCGAATAGAAAATAAATCCAGACCACTACTGGCAGTATTTCTTAGCAATGTAAGCCGTATGTAGCACGGAAACATTAGTACAATTTGCATTATGATCATGTAACGTATCTTGTATCATGTATCATCCGTATAGGCCTACATACATATGTTCCTACTGTACATTACGGAGACTTGGTAGTTGGGTCAGTACTGTGGCTGGTTGTGGACTAGAAGGCCGGAGAATTGAGGTTGGTTCCCGGAAGGTAGGTAGATGTTTCTATTCTCGGTGTCTAGTTGGGAACTGGGGGTACAGTCTTCTATCTAAAATTATATAGTGCATTTCTCGATACGTTTTATAATTTGAACCTGAAGATGACCTAATTAAGGTTGTAACATTTAGCTTATTTGATAAATTAGACTCTGTTTTCTCGTAAAAATTTTTGTGTTGAAAATGATAGCGATTTTACTTATTGATTTGTCGTATTATACTTTTGTACCGCATAGACCAATTAATTACAAGTATGTGTCATCATCTGGGGTATGTCGGAGAGGTTTCCCCAATCAAATTAGAGGAACGGAAGTTCTGGCTCTGGTTTTCAGTATTACTTTCACGTAATCCTGGTCATTATCGGTTTAGGGACTTGTACTTAAAGACTGAAACCATCTCTACTTAATCCTTTCCCTACAATTTCCTGTACATAGACTGAGATATATATATAAACACGTAGCCAGGAAACATTTAATTGAAAAGTGGAAAACTTAATTAAATTATTGATATTAATCAGGAATTTCTTAATGTAAATTGGTCGGTAGTTACGTCCATGACAGGCCAACCCGGTAGCTAAAATTGCTTAGTGGGATGTAAGCACACATCTTCCACTGGGGTTGGAAATGACGGTCAGGGCAGGGTTTTGCTCCAATGCTGAAACACGTTGCAGGGGAAAAGCGTACTGTAGACAAGCGTGAGGCATAAAACAGCAAAAGTAAAAATCTTTCAAATAATAAATAAGAAAAACGTAACTTTCGCGAAGAAGTGAAGATCAGACTGTAGATGGAGAAAACTGCCATTCTGCCAAGAATGTCGCTTCTTCGCCTATGGTATCTGAAGACGTTCAGAGAAGATACTTCGGATTTCGGAAATCACATAATGAGATACTTCATAAACTATTTTTAAGAGAGCTCAAATCAAAGAGGTGAGACGAACGAGTAATACGGCAGGTATGTTGGGCATCAGAAATGCATGTATGAAGTCTGTTGAGTTCCAGAAGTGAAAAATGTATCTGGAATACGTAGACGTAGGTCTACATGGATTTGATATAATAAAATTGGCCTTAACGTATCAGTTACGAGAGTCTTGATTGAATATATATGGCTTAAGATACGGACTAATGGTGGATTCTTGTGAACATGGCTGTGAAATTCTGCGTTCTATAAAAGGTTGTGAATTCTTGAATAGTTGAGCGACTGTCATATTATCAAGAACTCTATTCCATGGAAACACTACTAATTAAAATAGTGCTAATATTATCTGCTATTTGTTTGGAAATAGAACATTATATCTGATATTTCCACCTGATCCTTGAAAATGTTTGTGTTTGCTATAAGTTCCGTAATTGAGCACGTGTGAACACAGAACGAGGCCTATGCTTTAAGACGTTTCCATTGATTCCGTAATGAATGAAGATTTGGGCTATGAATATCGCTGTTTAGGGAAGCAAACTGAACGGGTGTACATCGCAGAAAAGTGTGTGTTGTGTTTCCAGCACGGCGTAGTGCTGAATGGAGTGTGAAAGAGAAATGTTGCTTATTCTCTTCATTTCGCACACACTGGTACACGTAAACGTGTTTTTGAGACATCCGGAGCAGAAGTACATAACTCCATTATCTTAAGATAATAATTAGAAGTATCGTGATGAGGTAGTCTTCTTCAATGGAACAGTTCTGTAAGTCAGTTGTAAAGGGTTTTGACGCTGAAATGCATTACGTATAATTAGGGATAACTTTTCCTGTACTCTGAACAACTTTTAGTATTCCAAGTAGAATAAGGCGTTTCGGAAAATGGATGTACTTCAATCTTGGGATGAAGAGGTACCTACTCGACTGGGTCCTACGGAAGGAGCTACGTAGGCTGTACATTGAGAATAGCTCAATTTAGTAGGTAATTCCCCAGTTTTTTTTAACCTGGGGACAGGAGATTTCTTTTTCGAGAGGTTGTGCTCTGTTCAAAATAATGGTCGATGTAGAAAGTCCCAGCAATCAAGTGAACCTGAGTCACTTGAGCGAAAGTTAGTGTCTTCTACTTGTAGTTGCGGATTAGGTAAAGTAATGACTGTTATCAACGCTGACATTATTTTTCATCTTTTTTACTCACACCGTACATTTTCTTATATTCAGTATATTAAACAACAAATGTAGTCAGTAAAATAAAAAACAAATCGACTAATAAAACACTTCATGATGTGTAACCAACCCCCTACTTGAGAACCCCAATCCTATGGTTTTTTTTTACGCGGCCAGTATTGGTAATTTCCTACCCAGAAGAGAGCAGTTCACAGCTACTTCGCGGCGGAAGCCTGAAATCACGCAACTGTTACATGTTTCGGCACCGGAGTGCCAAACTGAGGGAATCCACCTGAACAAAGGAACAAGCATTGGTCGCCCTCACTGTTGCCACTAAAATATTGAAGTATTAACATTCTAGAACCTGTCAACATTATGTGTTCTAGAATCAATGCCTGGATTAGAATGTTGGACTCGTGTTCCTTTGTTCAGGTGGAAGTTTGATACTTATCATGAATTGCATTTTATGATTTGTATTTATTTTATTTTATTGAGTGAATTTGTTGGTTAATATATTCGTATTTTATCTTCGCCTTGGGTGAATAATAAGGTATTTAATGATAAAATATCAACTGCAACTGTTATTTTTTGTCAAATTATAAGAATGGGTGGTCGTAGTAGGTGAACTTGAAAGGACTGAAAGACAACGGGTTGGTGTATCGGTGGCAATGTTGTCTCGTATTTGGCAGATACCTAGTTCGGATCTCGGCCGAGTGATCGTATATCCTGCCTGATGTTTACCGTGATGCCCCTCAATCCCCTAAGGCAACTACCGGGATAATATCTCAACGAGAATGCGACTGCTTCTAAATTTTTCTAAAAATCGTTTATCACTCACCCAAATATTCGATGCGATGTAGTCTAAGTTACTGATAGTTTCGTAGGATACTGCTTTATCCCGGATAGTTCCTAGGATATTTAATGCCAGTGGGGCACTTCGAAAGGTTATTTAGTGTCGAATGGAAGGGTTTGGCGATTACGTTCGGTGGACTTCGTATACTTGGAGACTAAGCATTCTGGTGTATTTGAACGTTGAGTTTGAAGAGAACATCAGACATCCTCAGGCAAGATAGCCGATGTCCCGGTCGGCATGTAAAATTGAGCACCTTTCGAATGTAGGACCAGGAAAATTCTCAAGGCGGCACTATCAACTTAGCCTTTCGAAAAAGAGAAGTCTTTCAGTTGAAATACCTACCTCCAGAAGACATGCAGTTTGGTGGTTCCTTCCTTTAGAGATTGCTGGGGGTAGATAACAAACCTTATAACTTACAGGGGCAGTTTCTTCCTACGTTTCTTCGGAATTGACTTTCGCAATCATCGTGCTGTCTGTTTCTGAGTAACACGTTCTCTATTTCAGTGGTTCTCAAAGTGTGCTCTGCGGATCTCAAGGAATCCGCGACCATATTCCAGGGGATCGGTGGATGCGTTTCTATAATGGTTGCTTTGAACTTCACTAAATTTTGCTAAGTTATGGGAATGATTTTAAGGCACGTCATCCCCGTTGTTAGTTAAAACATAAGAAAATAATTATGCATGGACATGACCGTCATAACACAACTATATTGTCAATTATACATAACACGTAGTTGACATGTTATGTATAATTGACAGTACATTTGTGTTATGACGGTCATGCCCATGCATAATTGTTTTCTTATGTTTTATGGGAATAATATTTTGTTACAAACAGTCGAGGAACTTCCTTAATTGACCATATGTTTATTTCATATGACTGTTAGAATATCTAATTAAGAAACTCCATGTACCCACGAAGCGAGAGACAGTCATTTTAATTAAGGTCAAATCATGCAGTGCATTTCTACAGACGCTACTGTTTGGCGTTAGTATTTATATACAGTCACTTCTGAGATATAACTATTTAATTTTAGAAACATGTCAACCCGACTCTGTATTTACGTGAGCAAGGATGTGAGAACCCGTGGTTATTTTTTGAAGCCGGAAGGGGTCCGCGAGCAAAATTTGGGGAGATACTGCTCTTTGTATTACGAAATCCTTTAATTAACCTGAAAGCACTCACCGGATGTACATTAAGATGTCTGCTTGCAAGGAGCTGGCCATGTTGTATCGATTTGTGACTATGGTGTTTCCTTAGTTTTTCGGAACACGAACCAGGAACCACAGACTCAATGACGTCACACAATATCGTGCCGTCTCGCCACACTGCTGTCACATCACGAACTCGCTCTCCTGAGGGGAGCACTTCTCGAAACCATGTCAATATTTTTTTTCGTCTCCGTGTCCTGAGATGAAAATCTACGAAGCACAAAATGATTAACAGAATGTAACTGACGTTCAAATGTTTTGGCCATGCTTACTATGGCCAAATACAATAACAACATATTCATTATCATTATCATAATTATTGATACACGCAACTTAAGTAAAGTTGTTGTAAAGGGCTTAATACAAGAGGTTCGATTCCCGAGACAGCCACTTATTTTTTCTCTTTGCCACTTTCATGGCGACATTAAGTCACTACGGAGTAAAAGGTAGAAGGGAAAGGGTTCCAGGAGGTTGAGGCTCCCAGATTTCTAGACAGTCGGCATATGCAGGTGGTAAGGTTGTCAACCGTACGCACTGGCCGCCTTTACCCCACAGGAAATATTCCTGTTATTCATTTATGTTAGAGGCTGAGTCGACCCCAGGGCCATAGTGCGGCCGAAAGGATTAAGTCAAGAGTCACTACAGAGTGGACATCAAAATTTTTTTACTTGCAAGTGGCTTAAGCACCAATTTGGCCTTTTAGTGCAATCTAGTACCCACGAAGAGAATGCATGGGGCCTTACGAGTAGTTTAAACTCCATGCCTCTTCAGGGGGCTGTGCTTCAGCGTCGAGTACCGTAACTCTGTGGAATTAGGTCTTCTGGGATATGACGCCGTGTCGCTGGTTTAATATTTGCTGAAATTTGGAAGGAACGTATGTCTTCATCTTCAAACGTGGATGGGTCACTTTTCTGGGATCCCTCAACGAATGAAGTTAAAGGTAAAATATCCTCCGAAACGTCGGGAAACACTAAAAAAGCGACACAGCTTTGCAGCTTAGACGCGTGAATCCTGAGAAATACCCCTGTTTGAAAAGAAAATCTTGCACACTGTAAACTCATTGCTATCGTCTAGTTTTCAGTTACTTTCCTAACGTAATGTTACGTATCACAGGGTGGGTTCAGGAACGGCAGTTCACCGACTGTTTGTGGACATTATGTACTGCTTGCTAGAAGAAGATTAAAAGGAGCCCTGCGTTTAATAAATGTGCGCTGCTGCTGGCAAGGCGGGAGATTTTTTGACTAACTGACCGACCACTGGCGTTTAAAGAAGAGCTCTGCTAATCGTGGGTGTGTGTGGAAATTCTTTCTTGTTACAAAGGGTTTATGTGTGTTAAAGTGTAAGTTTTGATGCCTAGTTATATAAACTTACTGGCGTCTTTCCTGACGATTTATTGCCTTCCAAATTTCTGACAAGCAATTTTTACTACTTTGAGTGTTAGTTCAGCAGCAAGGCTAAGTGTTTCTGCATTATTTATGTACATATTAATTTCTGTAGGCCTAGACTAATTGAAGTTGAGAGATGCTATGGAATGATTATGAATGTTGATAGAATAAAGAAGTAAGAATCTCAAGGAAACCATCCAGAATACTGTTTATAATAGGTCAAAATCAACGGGAGAAATTGGGAAATTTCTATTTGGGTAGCCGGACAACAAATGATGGGCGAGTTGCACGTGAAATTAAATCCAGAATCCTCATGGAAAAAGTAGCAATTCACTAGAAGAAGGCGACTGTTTTCATCAACCAACTGAAATTAAATTTAAGGAAAAAACTAGTAAAAGGCTACATTTGAAGAATAGTGCTGAAACTTGGGCACGTCGGAATGTAAATCAGGAATACTTTGATATTGCGTTGGAGAGGATGGAGAAGATCATTTTCACCAATCATGTGAGAAATGAATAAGTATTGCGTAGAGACAAGGATGAGAGGAATGTCTTACGTGCAATAAAAAGGGAAGGTTAAATGGATTGGTGAAATCTTGCGTAGGAAGTGTCTTTGGAAACACGTTATTGAAGGAAAGACAGAAGTTAGAAACGAGCAGACGGAGAAGACCTAAGCAGCTACTGGATGACCTTAAGGAAATGGTAAGAGGATTCAATAGATCGCATGCTGTGGAGAACTCGCTTTAGAGGAAACGACGAATCTTTTGAAAACCTTACTTACTTACTTACTTACTTACTTACTTACTCCATGGTGCAGAGTCCTTCTTGAGAAGCTAACTGGTTTGCAGCTAGTCAAGAAATTCCCCGCATTTCATGGAACCCGAAG
>Ga0123354_10010664_pt1 | contig 14172 bp, 8 predicted proteins | sample TergutLab28metaG_2_FD_97872 | JGI IMG/M metagenome (GOLD analysis project Ga0123354, IMG submission 97872) | Labiotermes labralis P4 segment gut microbial communities from Petit-Saut dam, French Guiana - Lab288 P4 | ecosystem: Host-associated > Arthropoda: Insects > Digestive system > Gut ... | reverse complement strand
GCCGATAATTTCCTTCGCATATGGAATTAACCTTGAGAGCAGGATGTTGGATAAAATTTTGTAAGTGGTTGGCAAAAGTGATATGCCCCTATAATTATTACAATCTGTTTTATCCCCCTTCTTGTGAATAGGTACTATGATCGACTCCTTCCACTTTTCAGGCAGTTTCTCCTTCTTCCAAATAGAAATAATAAGTTTATGAATCTCCAAGTAAATTGTTCTACCCCCTGCTTTAGTCAGCTCTGCCCGTATTTGGTCAATACCTGGAGATTTGTGACTTTTTAGCTTGTCAATAGCCAGCTCAACCTCAGAGGCACTTGGCTCAGGTACTAGTAGTTCTGCTGTGGGTATTTCTGCCTGCCCAACATCCTTAACCCCATGCACGTTGAATATCTGGGAGAAATACTTCCTCCACCTAGCCACAAGACCGTGGGAGTCTGCAACCAAGTCGCCTTTCTCATCCTTTACTATATTACATCTAGGCTGGTACCCTTTCTTAAAGTCACTGATGCCCCTATACAAGTCCCTAATGTTTTGGATCTTAGCTCTCAGATATGCCTTCTTTTTGTTCCTGAAATGCCTGCTAACTTCACGTCTTACCTTGTTCAGATTATCTACATTACTTTGGCTTGGATCCTGTATCCACTGAATTTTAGCCCGCTTCCTTTGATCCAAAAAACCTAAACATTCTTCATCAAACCAGAGTTTATTCTGCTTAAATTCATCCAAACCTAGACTCTCTTTCGCTGAGGTTTGGATATTCTCTTTAATGTTTTCCCAATTCCTATTTACGTCCTCGTCATCATCCGAGTTCTCCAAAGCTGCAAACCTGTTTGTAATCTCAATCTGATTCTGTTCCCTAACCTCTGGCTCATTTAGCTTCCTCAAGTTAAATCTCTGCCTATCAACCCTCTGTTCGGCCTGTTTACCCACTGCTAATCTTTCCCTAACCTTTGCAATCACCAGATAGTGATCTGTATCACAATCAGCTCCCCAAAACTTCGCACATCCAGTACACTCAAATGCCATCTCCTATCTATCAATACATGGTCAATGTGGTTGTGAGTCTTACCATCAGGGGAGGTCCAGATATCTGAGAATAATAATTTCTCATTCTCATCTGTTTATATCCGGGGTTCTGGCACATGTGTTAGCAAATGGGACGAATCGATTTAATCTTAGCGTAAATATATCGCGCTATGCGGCCCTGTCAAAATGTGTTTCATTTAAACTACAATAAAATCCGGATATACAGGCATTTTTCCGATACACTTCGTAATCAAAATGTTACGAAAAAATGAGAGGTTTTGTCTAATCTCGTTTCAACGTTTCTTCAATATACGCCATTAGTAGGGTCCAAAAAAATCAGAACTTACTGAAAATAAATGAGACACATCAGTTTCTCCTTCATACTTACTATCTTAGGTTAGAGGGGACAAATACGAACACGATAAAGAAATAAACATAATCTTTATTACAAGCTAGTAAGGAGGTTGGTCGAGAAGCAGATGGTGAGAAAACAAGTAGGTATATGCGTCCGCATCTCGTGCGCAGGATGCAGGACAAAATTGTACATAAAATAGCTAGCAAATTCTCCAAAAAAATGTGTGGAAGTTCAAATATTATACAGCGACATTGTCAATTCAAAATTAAGTAGCTGAAAGCATCAGAAGCAGAATAAATTCGGGTAGTGCCTGTTACCATTCGATCCAGAATGTTTTGTCTTACCTTCTGCTGTTTAAGAATTTAAAGATTGAAATGGGTGTATATAGATGGATGGTAAATACCAGAAGGAATGAAGAAATTATATATGCGGAGCATCATAATTGGCTCACGTCACCAGCTCGTAATTGGGTGAACACTTGTAGGTGGCGAGCATGTGGTAAGTATGAGGTAGAATAGCTATGTAAGTGGGGTTTAGTTGAGGAGAACTGGCGGAAAAGTTCCACCAAAAACAATGGGGGAGGGAAGATAAAACAAATCTCAAAAACGTAAGATGTGATGGTGTAGTGTGGTGTGGCCTGGAGTCATATGGCTCAGGACAGTAACAGGTGGAAGGGGTGGGGGGGGGGGTTCTTTGGAATAAGGTAATAAACATTCGGGTTGCGTTATATATGTGGAATTTCTTAACTGAAAAATTATTTGTTTCTCTATAAGGACTCTACACCATTGAGATACTTATTCGCCCGTGTCGTTGTGTAAACAATAAAAACAAACTTTGGAATACGAATGAAACCATTCCAAGTGTTTTCACTTGCTAGTGAAAATAATAATATTCAAGAAATTCAGTACACAACTTTTGTTTCTTAATATCTTTTTACAGATCCTAAAGCATGCTTCTGACCTCCGTCTGTTCATACCATTACGTAACATCAAATAAGATGGACAACGACTTCAAAACTTTTACAACGTGTGTTTTCAAGTTTGAACTATCTTGAAAACTAAGATATTTCATAAGATAAGGTATCTTCTAATCATTCTTATGTGCGAGATGTTGAGCCAAAACTGAAGGAAAAGATTATGTATAAAACAATATGACACTTGGAATAGTGATAAGTAAATATCTTGTGAAGATTTTTATCCAACAAATCATACCAAATGTTTGGAGGATTCAGTTTTTCAGCACAGAGATTCCAGTTCGTATGATCTGACGAAGAGTGATGATGACAAGAGCGTTTCAGTGCATGTGTACTTACGGCATATGCAACTGGGTAGGCAAAACCGCAGGCAAATATTTCGCACAAGCAATACGCAGTACACTGTTACCTAACCTAGACGCAGTAAACAAAGTCACACCTCGGGCCACTCAGGCTTTGTTAGGATGACGATGACGTCACAAGAGTGTGTTGTTTGGAAGTAGGAGGTGCAAAATGGTCTAAACAAATCTAACCACGCTGCAGCTATCAACATGTAACCGCGCCAAATTACTTTCATGACGCTGTAATGAGGAATATTGACTTCTTATTAGCGAATTTCATACCACCTTCCGCGGATGTTTGCCTCATCATAAGCAATCAGGTGTGTGAAAAACACTATGATATCACCACATTAATTGCAACTTTGGACATTGTCCACTGTTCAAGGTTTTACAGAATACAGCTCTTCGGAAACTGTTTTCCTTGCTTTTTCTGATAACAGTACATAATCAGGAATTCTACTCCTTTGAGTCTTTAGGTAGAAATACTCTCAACCGTGGTCTAGTATTTACATCTAGCTCTGTTGATTGCCCCAGCACTCCAGGGTCTCTTAATTTTTCTGTTGCCCAAGGAAGGACTCAGAATTAGCTTCCGAAACGTCGTGGCTTAAAAAATTGCAAGAAAGGCAATTATGAAATTCCGTTTTTTATCAATGTCAGAAACTTGCAGACTTGTCCTTATTGTCCGACGTTTTTTCTACATTTATTTATGTACTAGCACAAAGCCCCCCGCCCCCATCCAGCACCGAGGTTAAAGAAACAGTACAGATATACCTCTGACACCATTCTGGGACTTCATGACCTGTTCTAGAGTGAACTTGCACAAAGCCAGTTCTAATTTCAAAGGAAAATTATTAAAAACAAACCGTCCAAAAAACCGTAACTTTAATCCACACTAAACAACGCAGACACATCTCTTTATTTTCCATTCCGTGCAGTAAAATTCAATATCTGTAATTTTAGCCAACCACTGCACACAATTATCATTTGATTCGAAATGACATTTAAAAAATTAAACTCCTACAGGTTTCGGATCTTTCTGGTCCATCATCAGGGAGTACATTAATTGTTGTTGTGTTGTATAAATTGTTGTTGTATAGAACTGCTGTATTCAAAGGTTAATGGACTCCATGCTTATGGACCAGTAAGGTCCGGAAAATGTAGGTGTTTAATGGGTGTAAAAATGGTATTGTGAATCAAATGACAATTGTGTGCATTTGTTGTTTTAATTGTAGAAAACACTTCTTACACTTGCAGTTCCTCCATCTACACAAAACCGTAGCTGAGTGATCCGCCCTCAAGTACCAATTAAAAACTGACAGACAGCATAAACATCACAGACATCTACAATGTCGATATAACCAACATATATTCATTTTTGTGCACATTTCGAAACCTTCCCATATACATTATTAGAAACGGAGCATAACAAATCAGAGATGATAGCCCTTTCTTTTACTTTATCCCTTCCGTCCTTTGTCCCCTTTTCTTGCCGTCTTTTTCTTGGTCCAACATATGGTCATTCGTGTTCCTGTATCCCAGCACTGGTTTGTCTTTATCTTTGCTTGCTTAACCTAAATAATAAGCCATCATTCTTTAGGATAGAAACCAAAGGGCCTGATCCCGATTTCTGTAAAAACAGGAACGTTTTCAAACCGGTGCTGTAAGGTGCTGAATGGGCAGCACCGTCGGTTACTTTGAAGAAATATGAGCAGTTACAACCGAGTTTTGCCTAAGTCGTACATCCAGTATTTGGCACGGTACTTGTCTTTACCATTCTAAAATCACTGCCAAAATATCGGGCTCCAATTTATATTTTATTCAGAGTTACGGCTGCCCCATACAAAACACTAGAAACATACACGCACACACAAATTCCATCATATGAAATGAGTTAAGTTGTGGTTCTTTCTTCAAATGATCCAGTGCCCCTCAAACACCAGTTTTTCACACAGCACAAAGCATTATCCTGCTGTCATTTCAATATTTAACTACTGCACGGCTACTGCAATATTTTCTTCTCTATCGAATAATGTCCTTAGCTTTTAAGCGAGTTCGCATATTTGCGAACAGCAACTATTAGCTTCGTCATGTCTGTCTGTCCGTCCTTCCGTCCATTCGCCCCTCTGTCCGCATGAAACAATTCGGCTCCCACAGGACTGATTTTCATAAAATTTGATATTTGAGTGTTTCTCTAAAATCCGTCGAGAAAATTTAAGTTTCACTGACATCTTTCAAGAATAATGGGTACTTAACATGAAGACCTGTGGTCATTTATGATAATATGTCGCTGTATTCTTAGAATAACAAATGTTTCAGCAAATTTGGAGAATATCAAAACATATTTTATGTTCAAAAAATTTATCCGGTCAGTCGTGCCGTTTATGAGATAATATGGAGAAATGTGGTACAGCCAGACAGACCACAGAAGACACTATAATAGGACGTAAAAAATATGCTATTTGTTTGCCGGATAACCAAGACAAAAATATATACAAACTCATATTTATTAATTATTGCTTTTCCACGGCAACAACTGTTATGTGAACGCGCCTAATTGTTACGTTACACGTACAGTGCCTGACTTGCATATTATGTATTTATATGCCTTACTTGCTGTTTCCACACGACAAATTTTCTGGGTTTATTCGTTATTTGGTTCCAGTCATTTGCTAATCATGGTTTGTAGAATTTCTGTTTCATTTTTTCCATACATGTTCTCTCCAGTTTTATTTATTCGTTTATGCACGCTGGTGTTTTTTATAGAAAGAAACGTTTGTTTTACCATGCAGGAAGCTCATGTCCTTAGGGTGTTAGAAAACAAAGTTCGGAGGGGAACTTCCCAGCTTAAAATTGAGAAACTGACAGCAGAATAAACAAAATGCATAATTTTGTACTTAATAATTTGTAATAGACTAGGGTGAAAAAGTCAAGAAAAGTGAGATGTGTGGAGCATGAAATGTGCATGGAGAAAACGAGTTATGAACAGAAACTTCAGTCAGAAATCTCCAAGAAAAGAAACCATTTGAAAGAGATAGGGTTAGATAGAGGGATAATATTAAAGTGATTTGAAGGAACCAAGATGTGAAGGCACGCACTCTAGGCAACTGAATTTGGATGGAATTCAAAATTGGATGTTGTAACCACAGCAATAGACATTCCGATTCCATGATAGGCTGAGAATTTATTGACTGCAAGAGATAACATGCACGATTACTCCTCCAGAAAACCACGTTTTCATGGACTGTAGCAAATGGCTATGGAATATTTCATGGCCAATTGTCAGGGTATCATAAAAATGTCGGAAGTCTTCAAAGTATCTCGTTTCGATGTTAATATACTTGCTCTTTCAGATTCTGTGCTGTGTATTCCAGTCAATTCCAGAGGTTAGAAGTTTCCTTATCTTCATATTGGATGGTAAGCTGTTTGTCATACGACATACATTAATACGTCGTAGAAACCCAAAGTTGCGTTATTTCATACCCTTCGACGGTCTGACAGGCATTTCAGGGACACAACGTAAGGTGTACAAATACAAAGGCAATTCTGTACGTCATCACAGCCTAAGGAAAACACAGGGATTAAAAGTTTAAAAATATTTACGTAATATTCGAGAGATTTGTTGAAAAAGTTTAGGCCTGTATCTCCGCTTGTTTTGCCTCTTCTTATTATCAGGACACACGCTTCCCCTTATATGGCTAAAAATTAGCACATGCTTCACCAGATGTACTTGCAATACGACTCTTACATTACGACACACTTCGCGGAGGTGCTAATGTGTTACATTGCACTAATTCGAGACTAGAAAATTGTTAGTATAAATAGAGAAAGCCAAGACAAGTGGCAATCAGAAATCAGTTGGAAGCTGACTGCAACCAACAGAAGCAGCGAAAAGTCGAGAATAACAAGGAAGAAACTGTTGCTCAAAATCTGAATTTTCAACGAACAAATATGTTGACAGGCGCTGTAAGTATTTGTATCGCTGCACAAAGCATTGTGCAGGGTTAGTTACTTATAAACCGCAGAGTAAAATCTCTTAAACAAAGCACTAAACTTACTTGACTTAATATTCATTTAGCTTCGCACATTATTGTTCTCATGTTATACAGTCATTGGATTTGTTACGTTATATTCAGAGTAAGATTAATCTAAAAGTTCTGTTCTTCAAATGTTTCACAAAAGTATCAAATGGGACAATTGAATGCATTTTTAATTTGATACGAATTGCAACTTTTCGCGTACATAGATAATTTCTTCATCTGAATATCATTAATAGGATTATGAATCGTCTGAAAATTTTTGAACCCAAGTTTTTACGGCATTCGAACTTAATGGCTGTAGCGAAATCCAATTTCTATTATGTAAAAAGTCTGTGTTTGGGGTTTCTTGAAATTATTTACAGTCATTGAAATTTAACAAGAAAAAATACCTCATAGTTTCGAAAAATCTGCCAAGTTGTGTCACATTTTCAGAAAAGAAAATAAAACAGTGTTGTCAGCAAAATCTGCGGCCGATATATCTGACGTATTTGTAAATGTGCTTGTCAAGATCACTTCAAATCCACGCTGCAGTGTAATTTGAAATGGTTTCTATGTAGCACATCTTCCTAGAAAATATCTAGTGTGCTTCACTTAGCCTATGTTCGCTACGCCAGTTCTATTACTAGGTAAGATGATTTTTTTTAATGCAGTCACTGGCTTGTGAGCTTTCATTTATACATTTATACATGTATCCTAATGCCTTTTTCAAAATTTATTTTATAGTGCCCATGCAAATCGATGTGTAACAACAACAACAACAACAATAATAATAATAATAATCTCATGAATCAAGCAGTAATGTTTAATACATGCTGTATATTTTGAAAGTTTTTAGCAGAATAATGAAAAAGAAGTGTTCGCTTTGTGGCCCGTATGTTTCGTAAACCAGTTAAACCGCTAAATAATAATAATAATAATAATAATAATATCTTGAGGCTTATAACGCAATCCTGGCAGTCACATAAAAAATGCAATTTTATATACATAATACGAATTTTTACAAGCCCTAAATGAAAAGTACCCCCAACGTTTTAGCATTGTTTTATAAAGCTATGGCCAAGTAAACTTCCAAGCATACAGTTTCAGCCTAAGTTGACGACCTTTACAAGAGCTTAATTAAAATATATCATAAGGTTTTTTTAATTCTTGTGTTAGATAGTGGTACATTAGTGAGCACTCTTCATTAACAGTGTTAACAATGGCTACGACTTACACTTCGGTCTGTATTTACGGTTCTGTAATCACAGGGGGACTGCAAACTCTAATTACGATAAATTATGCCTCACTCTCATTTTCTGCATAACCATTCCTGCTGGTTTCAGAAAGCATACAGAATTCCATTTCTGGTCGTTACCTACTGGTGTATGACATAGGGCCGTTGCCAACAGGGCGTAACGTATTCTGAGATTGGGGATGAAGGTTTTGAAGTTAAAATATGTGTAATAAGTAACTGCGTAGAGGCGACTAAGGGCAATCTTCCAAAAACTTTGGTACAAGGCTAACCTCCAGTCCTATTAAAATCTACTGCGTTACAAAATGACATGAAGAATTTCGAAATCTAATTAATTCTTACATGTGTCCTATCTAAGTAACCTGGCATTATTTTGTATTCCAGGTTTGCGTTGTTTTGCTGCTGGTCTGTCACGCACTCGCAATGCCTACTAGCCACGACACCGAAACGCTATCAAAAACGGGGTCTTTGCTGAAGGCGGAAACACCGAACACACCCGCAGTTGTTGATCATTCTACTCCAGCTGTCATATATTACAATTCTGCTGTGGTTGCAAACCAGGATAACGAAACTCCGTCTCCCGACTTTTCAAGTGCGGAAGACCACGAGATGGCAGATGATATAATCAACGGCAAGAAGGCAGTGCTTATGGTAGAGATCTCCAAGTCACCAGTTAATGACAACACAGAACTAGCTCCCAGGAAACGGCGTTTTGCTGGTGGCATTACGTCAGCTGATAAACACGAATCGACCACAGCTCCTGCAGTAACTGAAGCTCTAAGTAAATTTTCCGAAAATGCGGAGAATTCCTCACAAAATCCTGAAGATAAGCATGTGTCATCCGGAGGACAGAGAGAGGTTCGTAGTAATGACTCCAATGAACACAATGTGCTGGATGAAGATGATAAAGAACATGATATGTCAGTGGCTGAAACAATTATCTTTAGGCCGCTGTTCAGCTACAGACAGGACACTGCTGCAAGACGAAGGTACTTCAGAGATGTGCCTATAAACCAACCTGATTTCGACTACTACTAATTACGTGCAATTCTCCTGGTGACGTGTCATGCTCATTTTCTCCAATCCATCATATGAACAAGACATGCTTTTGTATTAAATTAATTTTTTAATGTTATTTATTTTTATATTACCACTTATTTTGTACATTTAGTTTCAGAAATAAAGTTATATTTTTTGCATAAAATAAATGCAGATTTCTTTTTGTTTATTTGTTCATTTACATGCAAGCAAAATTAAAGTAAGAATGGTAAAACTATCACATGTGGATTTCACAATCTTCACCTCTTCATGAATGGGATATTACTAGCAAATCTGCAGCATCCTGAACGCAGTGGCCGAATAGGTTACATTGCACTGTAAAGAAACTTAAGCGACTGTCATCATCTTTATAGACTGAAAATGAACATCTTCCACTCTTAAAGTATTTCACTTTCCCTCTTCACCACACCTTATTATTCCATACTTCTAACTTATGTTCTTTTCAGAATTCCATTAGCAAAGGTCTGTCCACTGTATAACGGAAACGAATATTCAACACATCTTCGAAAGAATATTATAGAATATTTGATAAAAATAATAAAACAAAGATTTATATTGAAACATAAGGCACAACGATAAGGCGTAAGAGGGCAAATGTTGAGAGAAGTCGTGCCACACAGAGGAAGGTATGTGAAAAAAACTGCCTAGGGCTAAGAAGAAAAAGAATAAGGGACAATATTGAAAAATTAATAAAGACGATAGGGTGAAGTTACCCCTGTACTTAATTGTTCGACGCACTGTAGAGACGTAAAGGAGAATGGAGATGTTGCTCCAAGCAGTTTCATATTCCAGCTCATTGCTCCCATTAGACAGGAGGCTGAGAAGATCCTTCTGCCTCTTTTGATACAGGAACAAAGATAGAAATTTTTTAAAGTTTTACACAAAATTTTGAAGAAATTGGTTCTGTTAGGTAACGTTAAACGTTTTGTTCGCTATAAGAGGCCAGTAAGACCTGATTTAAATCTGGAGGAAGCAGTTGAAAGAATTCCAAGAAAGTCGTTTCTTTCTAAATTCAACACACAGTGTCTCGAATAGACATTGCGAACAACAGATATCAGTAAATTCTTTACATTTGCATGACACTTATACATTTTAAAAAAAGTTTTCACTATAAACATCCGCTACTGTAGTTCTGGATGCCATCTTTACAAGTAATGCTGTCAGACTGAATGGACATCTTTCTTTTAGGCGAAAGAACCAACACAATAAAATTAACGTAAAAAGAAAATAAAACTTAAGATGTGCTGAACTTCCCGAACTTAAAATTGGAATTTTTGCCCCACTGTAAACATTAACAGTCAGCACTCTCGTCATGTTACTTAGGGAAATAGTGGCTGTTCATTGTGAACAACATACAAAACACATACGCCTTACATGCATTAACTACTGTGCTTTAAAGAAATTTAAAATAAAATGTGTATGTTCTAGCGATATAAACACTTGCTTTTTCTAGCGGAATACGTTTGTTGGTGTATTATTGAGTTGTTGTAATTGTGGGCAACATTGTCCATATCGCCATTATCATAGTGCTGCCGTTTTGAGATGCTAGGTTCTCTGTGTGATGAATAATAAAGCCACAGTCTACCGAAGGGTAAGGCAGAGGGCAAGGCGTTACGACACAGAACACGGATGTATTAATTTTCTGCGTCATTACTACTACTATTATCATCATTATTATTACAATTATAATTACTTACTTACTCCATGGATCACAGGCCTTCTTGAGAAGCTAACCGGTTTTCAGCTAGCCAAGAAATTCCCCACATTTTACGTAACCCGAAGGTTCAATACTGCATTCACAAGTGCCCGCCACCTGTCTATCCTGAGCCAGCACGATCCAGTCCTTATCCCCCACAACCCACTTCCTGAAGATCCACCTTAATATAACATTCCCATCTACGCCTGGGACTCCCAAGTGGCCTCTTTCTTTCAGGTTTCCCCACCAAAATCCTGTATACGTCTCTCCTCTCCCACATAACCCGCCCATCTAATTCTTCTCGATTTTATCACCCGAACATAATTGGGTGAGTGGTTCAGATCATTAAGCTCCTCATTATGTAGTTTTCTCTACTCCCCTGTCACCTCGTCCCTCCTAAGCCGAAATATTCTTCTCAACACCCTACTCTCAAACACACTCAGCCTATGTTCCTCCCTCAATGTGAGAGACCAAGTTTCACACCCATACAACACAACAGGAAAAATTATAGTTCCGTATATTTTAAATCTTTAAATTTTTTGATAGAAAACTGGAAGACGAATGATTCTGCACTGAATGATAACAAGCATTCCCTGATTTTAATATGCTCTTAACTTCTTCCTGAATAGAATATTGATTTGTTAAGGTTGTTCCCAAATATTTGAACTCTTCCACCCTTTCAAAGGAACTATTATCAATCTTTATTTTGTGACTTCTTCCTGCAGTTTGATCTTAGTCTTATCAGCATTTACTTATAATCCATTCTCCTTACTATCATCTACTAAAGCTTCTGCTTTTTCCTTTATAATATGTACGCTTCCTCCCAACATATTAACATCATCAGCATAAACCAGAAGCTGATGTGTACCATTTAATTTCAATCCATCCTGATTACCACAAGTATTATTATTATTACTACTACTAACTTAAAGTTGCCGAGAAGAGTATTTAATGAAAGTGTTAGTGAAAGTGACAAGAAGTTGGAGAAATCTAGTAGGGGTAGCTCTCGGTTTGCGACGATTCACAATACGGACGGTTGCGAAACCAGAAAACCAAAAAATAAAAGCAAATGTAAAAAGTATGAAAAATATGCAACTATAAATACCGGATGTGAAGTAAAGATACAGCACAGTCAATCAAAGATGGGAGCTATCCGCATCTACCATCTACGCCAAACAGGGATTTGTTTGAGTATATTACTAAACTAAGAACCCTCCTGTCTAGTAAGAGAAGTGCTCTCAAGGACACTAAACAAAGCCATGTTGCCGGGAGGGCTTGGGTGACACAAGAAATTGTTTTGGTATAAATCTTATTGTAGCACCGTGCATTTTTGTAGAACCACTTTAATTTATCAACCAACGAATGCACATATCATTTCACGTAAAACACTTTTAAAACATTTTAAAAACACTCCGACATATTCCGATCTTCTCAGTTCATCATCAGGGAGCTTTGTTCCTTGCGAAAGTTATGTTACATTATTCACAATTCAATTCGTATTTGCAAACAAGGTGTTGTGGCAGCATATCATGTTGTGTAGGAATGTGTTGTGGAGCAGTGGCTCGGTATGCTTCGTATGCTGAGTAATGAGAGTAATAAGTAATGCTATCAATAACCACATCACTTAGTCAACCAAGGGACCTGGAGGTAAGAGCAAACTTTAAAGCCTATCATCAGCACCAAACCTGCATGGAAATGGAGATGGTTTTGGACAGGTCAGACAAAACTATCATGGATCTTTTGTCTTCAAAATTGCTATCCAAAAATACCAAAATCAAGAAGCACAGAACTGTAATTTTGCTTGTTGTGTTTATGTGCGTGAGGCTTGGTCACTCCAACTAGGGGAGAAAAGTAGCTGATGGTGTTAGAGATTAAGGCATTAAGGAAGATAGTTTGGCCTAAGATGGACGACGTCTCCTCCACTTCCCTTTGGTAGTGGAAAAACCTTCATACTGAGGAGCTTTGCGATCTACACTCCTCACCAAATATTATTCCGGTGATCAAATAAAGAAGAATGAGATTGGACGCGTAGAACTTAAGGCAAGAAGACAGGAACATAAGGCTTTAGATGGAAAACGTGAAAGAAAGAGGCCACTTGGATTACGTAGCCGCACAAGAGAGAATAGTATTAAAACGAATCTTAAAGCAGATAGATGGAGCGGGATGGTCTGGATTGATCTGGCTCAGGACGCGGCAGGTGGCGGGCGCTTGTGACCGCAGTAACGACTTTCAGCTTCTGTAAACTGCGGAAATATCTTGGCTAGCTGAGGACCTGTTAACTCTTTAAGAAAGATATGCCTATAGGAGTTAGTTACTGTGAGGATATACATTGGATTAATTTGTCTCAGAAGAGTTCAGTTTTACGCTCCTCCGTTCAATACAAGTAGATTTCGGGTTTTATAGAAGCTAAGCATCTCAACGGGACGGTATTATTATTATTATTATTATTATTACATTTATTTCATTCTTTTGAGTGAACGCTACCAACTATATTTAGAGAGCAGAATGTTTCATAGCTGTCGAGAACAATATTTCATCTAAAAATTTTTAAATTATTTTGCGAAATGTGCATTTTGCGTTAGTTGCATTATGAAGATTGTGTAATATGGAATACTTTTTTGTGGGATCTTTGATGTTACGCATCAGTTTATGATCTTTCAACAACTCTTCATAAGCATTACATTTGTTGCATGTGTTTATTCAACTAAGACTGGCGTTTGCTATCATATTTGATAAACCAACTACAGTTCCTTTTTCAGTTACCAGCTGAATAAAATGTTGGCTTACGAATCAATAAGTTATTAACTAATGTGCCACTTACAAAATAAAAATTTGAACCGAAGTCTTATACTCGTAAAAACACATAAATCTTATTTGTCACACATTTCACAATTACGTGAATGACGAATAATGATGCGGAAGGCAGAGAAGTGTTACGAAGACGCCAAATACTTGCCACGTTCCATTTATTTATCTACACGAATGTGTTTTCTTGCTGATCCCGGTAGCCGCGCGGTCTAATTCGTGGGTTTGCGGTCGCCCGCTCACTAGGTTTGCGGGTTCGAATTGGAATGCGGAGAAGGCCCCATCATTTGGAACTGGACACGAGCACGGATAGCGGCACTGCTTCGCATGGACCCCGTCACATACCGGCGGAATGGACAATGCGACCGACCTTTCACGCTGCAATCATATGGATAATAGCGCACCCGGTGGCATACAGGATGCAAACACAGTAACGACTCTCCCTCCTTGACTACACAGACTTCTTACGAAGAGCAAGCTGGAAATCGTACAATCAAACAGCCAGACGATACACAGCAGATAATTACCTGGACATTCTTTAAAGCCCCCCCCCCCCCCCCGGCCACACAAAAAACAACCACCGAACCGAACCGCAAAACCCCACCAAGAAAGAAAAAAAGGGGGCCAAAGACACCGCCACCCCCTG
>Ga0123354_10010663_pt1 | contig 14172 bp, 12 predicted proteins | sample TergutLab28metaG_2_FD_97872 | JGI IMG/M metagenome (GOLD analysis project Ga0123354, IMG submission 97872) | Labiotermes labralis P4 segment gut microbial communities from Petit-Saut dam, French Guiana - Lab288 P4 | ecosystem: Host-associated > Arthropoda: Insects > Digestive system > Gut ... | reverse complement strand
TTTGCCTATCAAACCTCTGTGCGGCCTGTTTACCCACTGCTAATCTTTCCCTAACCTTTGCAATCACCATATAGTGATCTGTATCACAATCAGCTCCCCTAAAACTTCGCACATCCAGTACACGCAAATGTCATCTCCTATCTATCAATACATGGTCAATCTGGTTGTGAGTCTTACCATCAGGGGAGGTTCAGGTGTATTTATGAATGTTCCGGTGAGGGAACATCATGCTCTTAACCACCAGATTTTTTGATGTGGCGAAGTTAACTAGTCTAACCCCAATATCATTACTATCCTGATGGAGACTCTAGTGTCCAATTGTTGGCTTGAAAATATTCTCTCTCCCCACTTTTGCATTAAAGTCTCCTAGTAACATTTTCATATGATATTTTGGGAAGTAATCGAACACCTGCTGTAATTCCTCGTAAAAAGTATCTTTTGCCTCATCACTTTTTTCCTCACTTGGTGCATGCACATTTACAACAACGATATTATGCCAGCGACATCTCAGCACTATATATGACAACCTATCGCTAACAAACTCTACTCTCTTTACTGCTGATACTATTCTACGGTGTACAAAAAAAACCCGTTCCCAATTGATGATTTTCATTTCCTTTCCCGTAAAAAAAATCGTAATCCCCTGCTCCTACTGTGCCCCCTTTGTCCCATCTGACCTCCTGCACACCCACTACATCTAATTTATACCTCATTAATTCCCTCGCTGCTGCCTTAAGTGACCCTGCCCTATACAGACTCCTAATGTTCCAAGTCCCCATTTTCATCCCTCTTTGCTTGCTGTGCGATGCTTCCCCTGGAAACACTCCCTCCCGGAGATCCAAGTGGGGGAGTAGTTTACCTCTGGATTGTTTTGTCCCCAGAGCAAGCATCCCGCCTGTGAATGTTTCTTAACATACGTGTTTTACAGGGAAGGGTTGTTAGCACCTCGCCCAACCCCAAGCTGGAGGACCACCCCTCGTCGGCTGTCCGCGACTGCTTATTCAATTTATTCACAGCTACCTTCCTTATCGGAGGTCGTTCCTCTATCCGCAACCTGAGGACACACCATGCCATGGAGACAGGGACCCACTACGAGGTTTGTCTGGACAATACTGTATAAAATTTTCCTGCATCTTATGGTCTGAAGGTGTACCGATATGACCTTCAGTGCAACCGAGATTCCCACATACATTTGAGGGACAGAAGTACTTATCGCATATCTCATCTTTGGACACAAAGGAACAAAGCTTTATTGATCCCTCAGTAGCACACAGTGATAGTGAGTTTACTGAAAATAAATTTCTTTTCTTAATGGAAAATGGAGTAAAGAGATTAGGACTTTGTATGCTGTAGTTTTTGAGTTCACTTTCAGGTTAATCCAAATTAAATTAAACTGAAAAAAATGATAAATATAAACATATCAGTCAATAACACAACAGTTTATTTTATATACAATAAAAATAGTATATCGTCAGGGCGACATGTTTCAACCTTCACTGGGTCATCTTCGACCCCTGTGAGAAACAGATCCAGGAACTATCTTATATTTCAATGCATTGTGAGATCCCAAATGCTTGCAGATTATATTACAGGAATGTAAAATACATGAGTTTGTATATATTAGGATCTATATAACAGTCTTAGCTTTGAAAAGTTAAAAATGATCTGAGATGGTGTTACATTAAAACCAGCTGTTTATAAAAGACTGTATAAAAACTTGGTTTTACTTTTAATTTTAAAAATATGAACTTTTTTAGGGCGTGTTCTCTGTTTCTTCGGTGATATGAGAAACTAGTGTTTATCACTCTTCGATGGTGAGGAGACAAGATGATATTCCACTTCCCATGAGATTAATCATTTCTTGGTGGCATTGTCATGTGTTCTTGCAGACTGAATGGTCTATGTCGATCTTTGTATATGGATGGGCTGAGTACGCTTTCTTGTACAAGAGTGAGTAGATTATTGTTTCATACCATCATATTGATTTTTGTAGAGCTTGGTGGTGGAGGTGAACGGCCTGACGTATGTTGTTCAGTACTAACTTGTATCACTGTGAATTGGAGTGGTGATCTTGTGTGACTGTTTCATACAGGCTTTTATACACAACTGGTTTTACTGTACTACCATCTCAGATAATTTTTCCAAGTCTTTCTACATAGAGTTTAATTGATAGTTACCCTCATATAAACTCCACATCTTGTATACAGTATAAGTAATAGGCAAAAGAAATTCTCAAGCGATATCTTAGAGGGAACACGGTATGTTATTCACAGCAATCTGCAGGAGGGAGATGAATGGACAGTGTATGAGGATAATGGAGATGGAAACAGCATGTAGACTGGTGATTTCTACTCTAATGTTTCCCGAGATGGTACGCCGACCTAACTGCACCTGCCTCGTGAAGACACTAGAATTTAAAGGGGTGCGGTTATTAACGTCAGCGCCGAAGTCACTAATTTCTATGCTGCCACCAGCCAGATTCCGACCAAATGTAGACTCGGAAATCTGACAAACTGCTTTGCCACACAACAAAGTAAAATACAAAATGAACTCATCTATATTTCTCAGTTATCTTATCTAATACTCCAGGGACATCAATCGGTGGTTAACTGTGCATCAATTGTGTCAGTAGAATTTAGTAATTAACCCAAAAATATTTAATATTAAAGTAAAAATAAAATATACAAACAACCATAATTTATACAATCACAATGTAACAAATAAAAGGGTTGAATTTAGTAGTTGACCCAAATACTCGTCTTGCCTTCCTTTATATAGCCCAATGTACACCAGAAATTTAGAATAATTTTCTAAATAATTTTCCTAAATAGTTGTTCACCAAAATTGCTCAACTCGCGTAAATTAATTCAAAACAGTTTCCCAACACGTCCAACACAGCTTACCTTGGATACTCAACAGCAGTCTGTGTCTCATGCACATAATATAAATTCTTCTTCAGCGCAGAAGTCAGAACAATACTTCATGTTGACCAAGCACATAAGTATAACCAATATTTCCACAAGAATGAGGGTGTTTGCCTGGTTACAGTGGACTATATAGAGTAGGGCCGCTGACACATCTAAAAATGTGTATTCTACAGTGCATTACACTCTTTGCCACGGGGGAGTTCACTAAAAGTTCATAGACTCCACGACTTTACAGCAAAAGGAAATTCAATGTCTGAGTTGCACACATTTGTAAGCAGTGCACTGCTATTGTCAGCATTCGAAAGCCTTGTCGCGTCTGTGTGTGACTGATTTCCCAACTGAATTTTATAAGTACATTGTTCATTTATTACAGTACTAAACATTAGGAATTTTGAATGGCAGGAAAAAGAGTTTTACAGAATAAGGGACATGCTTATTAATCTCACAGAAGAACATCAAGAGTATTACTACCACTTGGATGCCTTTGATTTTTTAACTTCACAGCAACTGAATAATCGTCTGCTGTATTAAGGTGGCAGTTATGTACTCATATTAACTTGGAACTGCAGAGGGATAATGTGGATGATTTCTGGGGGAGAGACCTGGCTATTAAGTGCAAGGGCCTCTAAGTATGAATAAAGAAAGGAACAATATGACAGAATATTAATATTCTGGATTTTGATGCCATGTAGTATCCATACAAGTGCCAACAGTCTTGAGGAATCAGTTACCCTCATCTTAACCATGAAGATACAGACATCAGATTTCTCTGTAACACTGACATTAAACTAAGTTATTAAAAATTGCCACAAAGAACATGATAACAATCTGAACAATTTGGGCTGCAAAGACCTGAAATCTTACAATAGGAAAATATGTACCTTTACCTCCAATATGAAAATGGAGATGCAAGAATTAACTGTTTAGAAACATTTGCCACAAAGACCATTACATATACATAAGTACATATGCCCATGCAGTACATAATTTATAACACACAGTGTACTTGAAAATGATGACATACAGAAACAGTGCACATAGTAATGAATTAACCATAATGGATGACCTCCTAAGCTGCTATTCCAGATACAGGTCACATGATGTACTGAAATTACAGTTTCTTAATTTTAGCATTCATTTGCACTGAGGACCTTTAGGACTGGAAGCAGGGTTGCTGGTTAACACATTTATTGATCTTAAGACAGTCTATCCAGAAGAATATCAATGAGATTTCTGGTCATACCAATTGTTTATGTATAAAATGCACACAAAACCATCACCATCATCAACAGTGTTACAAACATCATTAAGAGTGGTCAACAAATATTTTGTCCTGTGAGGAAAAATGCCTGTTTCTGATGTATTTTTGGACACTGAATTCAAATATGTTTCCAGAATGTCTCTATCACCCACAGCTTTCATGTTGCATCAGACTGCGTGAAAGCACAAGCCTACATATGTGAGTCACTGGGGCCTCTAGGAGGTAGTCTGGACATGTAACAAGCAAACACTCATGTGTCATACAAGTGTGACTAAGATTCCTCTGCCAGTTGCAGGCCAGAGCTCAATGTGTTATCGTCTCAGAAGTACATAGAGTTTGTTCCACCATTAATGTCCCAAGAAAGTGCATAAATTCTGCTACATCTGTGCTGAGGTGACATTCAAATCACGAAGATGGTCTTTCACATCCCTGATTTAGAAATGCTATGAGGATTATTTCGGCTGCAAAGTGGGTGATCAGGACAAGAGTTGGGCTACCCATTTTTGTTGTGTGACATGTGCAAGGCTTCTCGTGGCATGGACAAAACTTTCACACTCTATGCCTTTCGCCATTCCTATGGTTTTGAGAGAGCCCATGGACAATGTTTCAGATTGCTACTTCTGCCTGACCAGTATCACTGGTGTAACAGCAAAGTTGAAACACACTATTCAATATCCTAATTTACCATCTGTGATGAGGCCAGTACCTCACAGTGCGGAGTTACCTGTGTCAAAGCCTCCCACAAACATGATGCTGAGTGACAGTGAGTCAAGAGATGAAGATGTTGTGTATCACCTGCTGCTGAAAGTGACTTGACAGAAACATGAAGCCTTGTGCCCAGACTGCAAAGAAGGTTAGTTTGTCTATCAAAGTTGTAAACAGCACAGTTCTAGCAACTATCAACACTCTGGTCACATTAGGTAAGGACAACTGTACTGTGGGTTGGAATGACATGTAGGCATATCAGCAGTGCCGTTATGTGGTGCTGCTGTTTGTGACAATTGCAAAAACTGTGTGAAGATGAGACAAGTGTATCAGTGTGCTCTGGGATTATGTCAAAAATTAATACCTTAGTGAAATAAATGAGCTTCATTTTATGTTGCCACAACTGTCATTTAAATTATAAAATAATAAGGTACAATGCTAAATAATTGTAAATAGTTGGTTTGTAATAATTTTGCATTGTGCGATTTTTTGTAGTGTCCGTGTAAATAGCCGGGGACGAAAAAGAGTGGGTTAGGTGTGGTAGGGAGCTGCTTTACCGATGTCGTGCAACATAGTTCTATAAATTACCGCTAGAAGCATGGTACGGTGTCACGCCTGCTTCGTAAGAATGTCGCATCCGCTTGTGGCGCTAATCATGCTTTTCCACGGAATTTCCAATCTGTACACCGTATTAATCTGTGTCCTTTCGGACGAGGGGGCGCTTTGTGAGCGAGACGAAGCGTCGATTGTTCTAGAACACGGATGAACGTCTAGGAGCAGTGATGATCGTATGGATGGAAGAAGAAGGCGAGCGTTAGTCGTATGCGTTAATACAGGCTGATACAGAACTGTTAAGTCTTATTGCAAGAAACAGCGACGCGAAGAAAAATCTGAAGTAATGCCTTCGAAACGCGAAGAAGTAAGAAATTTCGTTTAAATTTGTTTCTGTTTTACGCATGAAATAGCCCTTGTGGTGCTAATAACCTACATGTATAGCATACGTTAAGAATACAAGGAGCTGTACCTTCGTTCGACCCATATACTGGTGTGGCGTGCATGTGTATGATTTTACGTTTACATGCAGTTTTTGGTGTTGTCTAATCTTAAAATGTAGGGTGTGAAGTGAAGTGGGGAAGTCACGAGTCAAGTGTTTGGTACGAAAGTAATCACTCTTTAAAAAAGATACATATTGGGTGTTTTTATGCAAACTTTTTTACGCTGAAATGTGTTGTATACCCACCGTTACTATTATACATTCTGCACTGGATCGTCACTGTCACTTCCCAATTTCTTGAAACTCCGCGCCTTGTTATTGCCAGCGTACGCTCTGAGATTCAGTTTAATTCTGTTTCAATTTCATATACATCATTTATGTTATGTACACAGTTGGATATGAAATGTTGGGATTGGTTAGGTTAGGATAGCATAGGTTAGGTTACATTAACGTTTTCGTTACTTAAGGCTGCTTGTGAACGTGAGAATAAACTATCGCGAATCCTATCCAACGTATATAGCAACTCTGTTAGACGTGAGACGAAATTCCTAGGGAGCTGGATTACAGCGATACCTGTGAGAGCGGTGGACTGACGAGAACTCCCAGACTACAAAATGTTCGTTTATACGTGCTAGTGAACTTCTGCCAGTTTTGACAGCAAGAACATGGGGGCGGCCGAATCAGCTGTTTGTGAACAAGCTGAATTGAACTGAGGAAGTTAGTACTGTTCAACCAGACAATGCTCGCCTTCGCGCAACAAACTCGCGTTTCCTTGTTTTGGCGTTAGTTATTGAGGAGAAATAGGAAAGGAAGATGGGTTAATTTTAAAATTAGTTTTATTGCATGTACTGTATTTAAATAAATATATATATGTTATGTTATGTTAATAAATTATAAATTTTGAAGACAAACGTATGCATCACACATGATTCATATTCCATCACAAAAAATTAGATGTAATTATTTGTTTGTTGTTCATTTAATGATGCTGTCAGTAAGTAGCCTATATAGCATCAAATGACATGGTGTTGCATGATCAGTTTGAAAGGTTGTAGAAAGTTAAGGAGGGAATTTGTCTGGTAGGAATGGGGAAAAGCATGATGGACTTCAAAGCAGTCAGTGTGCTGAGGGAGATTAAAACTGGGAACCTCTGAAATTCAATTTGGAATTGATACTGCTCCAACAGATTTGCTTTGTAAGTCAGTTTGCAAGCTTATATACATAATGCATGTAGTTTAGCAGTTACTAGTCTATTTCATACCAATAATGTACATTTATGCAGTGTGACATGATAAAATTATTTTGAAGGTTGTGAAATTTTTGTTTTACTGGAGACATAGTAGTGTGGAAGGCCTTGCCTATTGAAAGCCAGCATTTATTTTTTTTTTTTTGTGCAGTGTTGATTATGTATGTGTCCATTGCCCAAAACCTCCTGTTGTGCCACGTATAAACTTACTGACTTTGTTTTTCTCCCTTTGTTACCTTCCGAGTTGCCATTTATGCTGCTGCATGCAATTTACTCGCAGCTCTACCGATTTTTTGGGTCCATTGTAAGTAGCCAAGAGGAGGAGTGGCACTGCTGTACACATACGAATGAAGTGCTGTCAGGTGAACAGTCCCTGAGGTTACCATTACCTTAGAGAGTTGGCTCTTGAAGGCAGTTTATGCATGTGAGGGTGCCTCTCGATAGCTGGGAGAGACTTGCAGGTTTTACTCTCATGTTTAACCCCACCTTTAGGTTAGGATACTTGAGTTCGGGATAGGTAGGTTACGGACACTTTAGTTGACACTTATTTCCTGGAAACACTGTTTTGGAGCATCTCCACAGACACTTGTCAATTACAGTCTTAAGTATTAATTACATCTGCACATGTTTTATTTTACTGTATGTCAGAAAGGGCTGAAATTGAATGTTTTGAATCAGACACTTTATATTGAAGCTGATGCAATTTCAGCACTGTGTGAACATGTAAAATTACTCTGCAGCCTCTATACATAATGCAATACATACAAATGCCATACCATTGGGAATTCGCATACACAAATCACAACATGCAGATGCTATCAGACAGGAGTGTGTCCTGTACTTATAACTTGTTTGTAATTACTTTCTTGTAAAGTAATTTTAATATCTTTACAGCTCAGACTTGATGTTGCTGAATTAAATCAGTTACTCAGCACAGCGCAGAGGCAGAAAGTAAAAGATATTCTTTCAGTTGAAATTCGCAAACTTGAGACTGAAATAAAAAATTTGAAAGAGTTGTCTGACAAAGAGTCGGTCACTGAAGCATCTGTCACTTCAGTTTCATCATCCAAGCCTAAGTGTTACGAAGTTAAACTCAATAACTACGGTAAGGATATGGTATACAGCAGCTGAGAACTTCCAGACAGCCTGTTCCTTGGCCAGGGGTGCACAGATTTTCCAAAAGTCTAGGAGCCATCTCAAAATGGTAGGCTCTAGGAGTGTTACATGAAACAAGTTCCACACTGGGGATCGACAAATATTAGAGGGCACCATTAAAAAATTTAATTTACCATGGTGACCTGGTTCCCAGGATTTGTGCACCCCTGGCCTTGACTCAAGTATACAGCATAGGTGAAGATTCATGTCTTCTGGGATGCTGCAGATTGTCGGTTGGTAAATAGTTACAGATGTTTTGAAGAAACTACTTACTCCATGGTGCAGAGTCCTTCTTGAGAAGCTAACTGGTTTGCAGCTAGTCAAGAAATGCCCCGCATTTCACGGAACCCGAAGGTTCATTACCGCACTTACAAGCATCCACCACCTGTCTCTATCCTGGGCCCGCCCAATCTAGTCCATATACACACATCCCACCTCCTGGAGATCCGTCCTAATATTATCCACCCATCTACGCCTAGGCCTCCCCAGTGGTCTCTTTCCCTCCGGCTTCCCCACCAAAACCCTGTACACCCCCCTCTCCTCGCCTCCAAAACTTAAGTGACGGTTGGTTGACAGAATGTAAGAACCGAGAAGACTTTGTTACTATTCGTTTCAATTGTATGGGCTAGTTCAGACTCAGTGAGATGGGATCTTCAATGGGAATGTTACGTGGAGGTATCTGAGGACCAGCGCTCACTTCACCAGCATATCAAATAAAACACACTATTACTGTTTTGGTGATTTACTGCCAGTTAATGGGTGGTTGTGATGAATTCATTACATTTTCCTGCCATTTTGAGATTGACCATGGTAGTTGAAAGCATTCACCTCTTTTTTATGGATGTCATTTCAGTTTTAAGTTAAGACATGAAATTTCCTTTGAAAAAACTGAAATCCACAATCTTCAAGTGCACCCATGAGGTTTGCTTAAACTCTTTGCAATGCCTTTATGCATAAATGTATCAGTTTCAAATTATAAATTTTGTTGTGAGAGACTGAAATTTGTAAAGTGATCAAGCAACACGTCCACCTGACTCCATCATACCAAAAAGAGTGCCCTATGTTTGAGCCCCCATCCTGAGCCTGCCATACAAAGAAATCTTCCCTCCTGATTCTAAAATGTTTTCATTGGCCAAAATGTGAATTTTGCTGTCCCCAATAGGCTGAATTTTAATTTTTATAATTTTAAACGTGATTTACTAAACCAAATGGCACACTGTGATATGCTGATTTAAATTACAATTTTAAGTTAAGAATATTTTGGGGTGGGTTATTTTGTAACCTCCCACCTGCAGAATTATGACTGTAAGAATTGTTAAGTATGGAATTTCGCAAAGAAGCACCACAACATGTCCCTGCCACTTTTGAAGTGATGTGTCACCATCATCCTTCCTGACTTAGCTTCTCTCCCCCAGTTTCTACAGCCAGATGTTGTGCTCATCTATCCCAATTTGTAAGCCAAAAATAAATAATTGAATCTTATAATTGGCATAATCAGGGTTCAAACCCAAACCCCCAGTTACAACTTAAATGTTCAACAGCGTGACTGTGAGAACCTCAGTGTTGTACAACTTCAGTATTAAGAAGCATTTTAAAGCTTAGAGGTCAGAGTGGGGCAGTTGTATTTGAATTAGGTCAGGTGTGTTGAGAAGGCCCTGTTGACCCTGCAGAAGGTAATTTTGTGTTTTTAACAGAAGGGAAGACAAAGAGGAAGAGGTAAAGTAAATTGGTGGCTGGTCTTAAAATTGTTGAAACACAGATTTGTTGCTGAATCGATTGTTATCTCTGGGGCCATAATATTTCACATGAAACAGTTGTGTTTATCTTTGTGGCAACTTTCAAATATAGAAAACCCTGACAATTTAGACCAAAAAACACCACTTGTTTTTCCTAACCATTTATGTTTATGTAGCAGCATTGAAAGGAAAGTGGGCATCATGAGTTCATACTGAATTTAATACATATTTTTATGCGACATAATTCAGCATTTCTGAAGGCTTGTTCTTTTGTTCAAAAACTTGTAAATTGTACATATTTTAGAAGAATATGTTGTCATTGTAGTTTGTTTTTTTAATTATTTATTTAATCTTGTTTTGGGTATTACATACAGAATACACTAAGCATATTGAATTCAACAAGATATGAAGATCAGTAATTTGTATTTCAGAAAATGCTGCAGTATGTCAGCTGTTGTAGATTCTACAGATATTATGGCTTTATAAATTTACTGAAGACGACAGCGATATCCTCACACTCCATTGCTTGCATATAAACTGACCACTTTCTTTTTTATTTTTCCATAAATATTTTCTGCATATTTTATTTTATTTATTTCAGCATGGGATCAATCAGACAAGTTTGTGAAAATATTTGTCACTCAAAAAAATGTCCAAACAGTGGAAGCAGCTGATGTGTTTTGTGTATTCACCAGCAGGTAAGTATGCTTGTGTACTGCCTTGTTACTGTACTGTTACTTTATGTGATTGTAGGCCTTGTTGATTGTGACTTTTGATTACTTTTTCCAGGTCAGTGGAACTTAAGGTTAATGGTTTGGATAACCGAAATTACACTTTGCCCATTACACACCTGCTGGAAGAAATAGATGCTGATAAAAGCTACTGGAAGGTGAAAACAGGTGAGATTTATGTGTAGTACACCAGTAAGACATTCACAACAGCTGCAAAAGAAACTGAATTCCCAGAGCTGTTTGGCATTAACACATGTGAGTTATTTAGGCTGCTGCCAACAGACTGATGTTGCTCTTTGCCACTCTGCAACTACCCAAATTTTTGTCAGGCCTCTTATGTTTCCATACTTGCCTTCACCTAAAAGTAATGTATCAGAGTGTTTGATTTTGCGATTTACAGATAATATTGTCATATTTCTGGCAAAGAAGAAAGTTGGAACCAAATGGTCCCATATGACAACATATGAGAAGAAAGCTAAAGAACCACGGATTCCTAAACTTGACCAAAATGATGATCCATCAGCTGGTCTTATGGATATGATGAGGCAGATGTATGAAGATGGAGATGATGATATGAAAAGAACCATTGCAAAAGCTTGGACTGAGAGCCGTGAAAAGCAGACTCCCTTATAATTTGTGCTTAATGTTTATTTAATGTTGATACATCACTTAACCATCAGAGAACACAGGAATACTTGGAGTAATGTCATCTAAGTTGCCATATAACTACCTTTCCTGTAACTTATTTGTGAGACTCTACAGTTGCAGCAGAGTTTGTAGTCTACAGCCACAGAAGTGTTTGCTACAAGAATTTTGTGTGTAATTCAGTGGTTCCATGTGACAACTTGATTTTTCATTTCTTGCACTCAGGCTTCATTGTAATTTCCCGGAGACGTTTATATTTGTAGCAAGTGCTTACCATTAAAACTGATGTATGGCAAAATGTTCGTAAAAATATATTATCAGCTTGGTGGAAAAATTTTATGTTCGGCTGTAATGCATCTTAAACATTTTACCTTGTTCCACATGCAATATTTATGTCTCAGATCCCATGTAAATGACTGTAAAGTTGCTACCTGTATCAGGATTCTTCAAGTGCAGTGCTCTGTTGGGAATTAGAAGTGTCGTTCTTTGGGGCATTGACAGTGATCTTGCAGGGGATATTTACTGCTGTGTTTACTGCAACAGAGCATAAGTTGTAGGTGGGTTCTTTTGTCTGCTGGAGTGGTCAGGATTAGAGGTGCTTGTTGGCCAGTATGGTAATATCAGCTTTTAAGGGCTTAGGTATAAATATCATACCTCAGTGATTATATATTTGGTGTAGTCGTAAAGAGACACAAAAGGTAACATGGGGTAGTCATCAACAACCCTTGAATGCCTAGTGGTTGCTTTATGTACTACTTCACGCACCACTAGGTGTTAACATTAAATTCTCCATTCTGCCTACATAGCGTTTATGTTTCTTGTATTTATGTGAAACATCCTGGTTGGTGTATTAATTAGAAGCATATTTTAATATTCACAATCACACAGCACATTGCTTTATAATCTATATTGCTTGGTGGGTAAGTAATATATGATTGTGAGGCAGTGTGCTCTATGTGACTGTGAATACTGATATATACTTTGTTTTGTGTGATTATCAGAACAAAGGAAATTATTAGAAACACAGCATTAACTGATTGTAGCTGATAATGAGTGTGTTTACTGCATGGCAAATATAATTCAGTTTAATTTTCATTATCGGAGGATTCAGCAGTACTGAGTACTTTCAAGGACAACTTTATGCCATGTTGTCTTGTCCTCAAAATGATGGTACAAACAGTTGGGGGGGCATGTAAGATTTAAAACTTTCACAACAAATAAATTCACTAAACACCAAAAGGTTTGAAGGATTTGGACGCAAGTTACATGTCAGCATCCTCCTTACGGTGTTTGACAAATAAGCATAGAAGAAACTTGGCACTTCCAGGACAGTACGATCAAACAACAATGTGGTAAAGAAGCTTAATGCACCTAAGCATTTTCAGGTGCCCACTTTAATTAACTGGCAATTGGGATAGTGTAGTGGGTGTAACTACTTGCTGTAGGCTAGACGGTCTGGGGTTTGAACCCCCATGGGGACAAGATTTTCCATACCCATCCTGAAGTTCAGACTCCTGCATAATGGGTACCAGGTCGCATTCCTGGGGTTCAAGCAGTTGGGGGTATGGCGTTAACCACCCACCCACTTCCAGCAAGGAGGTCGTGTTTGAGTAGAGCTATGTGACTACTTCTTCTATGCCTTCATGGCATGTTATAGAGTGGCCATACCTTTCACTTTAATTCATTTTACAGACTGCTTACAAGCCTGGCAACTGCATTTTATTCTGATGAAGTTTTATGAAATGTGATGACAGCTGACAGTGTTGTTGGGTAGGTAAGCATTATAACATGTGTCTGATTTGCTATAATTCATTGTAAGTTCCACATTTCTCCCCTGTATTAAGAATATGTTATGGTACTGCCTTTTCTGCTTTGGGGGCCAAACTGTTTAAGAAATGGAAGTCGGTACTCAATTATTTGCAATGTCTTATCTCTTTTATTTCCAGTTCTGTTGATGTACTGAACACATACAGCTTCAAATAGTTCTTGTTAACTTTGCATGAAGAGAGAGAAAAAAAGTACAGCCCCCATGCTTAACTAAGCACCATAACGTGGAAACATGGAGTGGAGATACAGCTGCAAATATTCTTAATGATTTCTTGTGTGGTCAGCTGCATGCCTGGTCAGTTTACCCCCAGGCAAAGAGCCCCTGGTATTCAATGAATAGAATAGGTAGACCCCAGAGCTTTTGTGAATGAGAACAAAAAAGTATCCTGCCCCTACCAGGATTATTTCCATCATCTACCCTTTAACTTAATCACTGTACAGAGTGGCCTATCCTGGGTTATCATCATAAAGAAGTAAGGACTTACAAACATCAACAAGGTATTATGCAAAAACACACCCTTAAATATGAATACAGTCAAGATTTTTGTATCTGCTGAAAGCATGGGGCCACCCAAGAAGGGGACTGCCAGGCTGCAGCCCCTCCCCCCCCTCCCCAAAACAAAATTTAGAAAAAACAGATTTCATAGACATGTTGATATCAGAGGTTTTACATGATTTATGTTTCAGCCTAAATCAGGCACTGAAATCAGCTGATGGCTAGTACAATGGAATATTGAAAAATATAATAAAACTTACAAATATGTATATGCAGTTTTTATTTCTCAGTTGTAGCCTAACTAGGTGCTGGCCCAGGAAATTTGGATATGATTTTTGTAACAGTTTTTAAAATCAAACGTAAGTAGTACATAGCCTCAGAGTCAGCCCCCATCCCCCCCCCCCCAAAAAAAAAAAAAAGGATTGAAAATGTCATTTAAAAATTTTTTT
>Ga0123354_10010662_pt1 | contig 14173 bp, 7 predicted proteins | sample TergutLab28metaG_2_FD_97872 | JGI IMG/M metagenome (GOLD analysis project Ga0123354, IMG submission 97872) | Labiotermes labralis P4 segment gut microbial communities from Petit-Saut dam, French Guiana - Lab288 P4 | ecosystem: Host-associated > Arthropoda: Insects > Digestive system > Gut ... | reverse complement strand
TTGCTACAATAACTGGAGACATGTTGGAGAACACGTGGAGAGAAACTGATTATCGATTAGACGTTCTCCGTGCAACAAAAGGAGCACATGTTGAAGTGTACTGATGTGTTGTAAAAAAAACTTCTTGAATTACATTTTTAAAAAATTGTATTCCAAGTACAGTAATTTTCTTGTAATAAATTTTTGTTATCAGGGAAAGACTTTATGCTCACCCTGTACAAGGTGTGCAGAAATTTTACATGGATCTCTTTAGTACTAACAACAAATTTTGGTAAAGTACTTTAAAATAATCCCTGGCGTATTCCTTCGGCATCAAATTCGTCTACTTTTCTACCTAAAAGTGAGAGGAACTAAGCCTATAGGATCAATATGCTGTCTCTGTCTCTGTCTCTGTCTGCATCCCCCCAAATTTAAACTTTTAAGTAAATTTACCTAATTTTAAGGAAATTGGCATAAATATTGTGTCATTGGAACATGCCCAAATATATATTTTTAATGCCACATTCTCAGTAAAAACAGTATATTGGACACACAAAATTTTGAGTTTTGTGGCTACTCTAGTGTCACTTACTTGTACGGCTGCAAATAGGAAGAGTGCGTGGTCTTTTAAAGTGTGAAACTTTTGTTAAACTAAAAATTTCTTACATTGTGCAATAGAAGCAAGGCTGTGGTATTAAATTTTCTTTGACTTTTATATTTAAAAAGATGACCGATGAACAATTAAACATAGGTTTGTGAACTTTGGCACGGAAATAGTTATAGAATTACATACAGTTTTATATGAAACATGGTTCGTTAGTAAATAGTTAACAAGTTGGAGAAGTATTCGAAAAATTAACGTTTACAGATTTTTTCAGAATTAAGAATTTTCCACAATAATAATAATAATACAGAACAATAATATAGAAGAGTATAATTTTCTGTAATCTGGAAAAAGCTGTGTGTTTTTCTCTGAAGTGCGTAATAACTAATCTTGGTCTGGAAATATTAGTTGATGTTGCATCATCAATTTTGTGTGATTTGATAAGCCTTTATCTTAAGCCTGGAAAACGTATTACGCTATATGTGTTAAATAAGTGATAAAGACAATCAAATGCATGTTCTTATTAAACAAATTACTTCGTTTTCTTCGGTATGGCATCTATATAGTCCAGCATGCTTGTCATTAAGCCACCATTAAGCTGCAGGGCAAGTTAGGTACAGAGTAAAACCACGTGTGTGTGTGTTATGTCAAAACAAGTGAAGTCTCAGTTATTATCCTAATATCAGGTGCATAAAATTCGATTGTTTTCCTCTGTGTTTAATTATTAATGTAGCCTGATTACAGCGTAAAGAAAATCATGTCCATATGTGTAGCTGCCAACGAGTTACAGCAAAGCGATTCGCTCAGTGAATATTTCTGTCCTTGCAAATTAAATGAAACTGAGTTTGTTAAACATTTGTTAAACATTCTAGAAGGCAATAAGATTATGTTTTATTAAAATTTTGGAATAAAAGTTTATGAATGTGCTCATCAAATGGACTTTATCTATAACACTTTTAAAATAAAACAGGAGAGGCGGTAAATCACACTGCAACTTCTGATCAAAAGACAGCCTGCCTTAAACATGCATATGTAGAAAAATGTCTCCGACGAGGTGAAGTAAACACTTCTAATTGAATAAATATTTTTGTAACGGAATCTGGGACATGAACAAAGGAACATTTTTAACAACAAGAATTTATTTGAAATATTTTCTATATTCCTATAAACGGTGTGGTATGTTTCTTGGAATGTACCAGAAAATATATTCTTTGGCAAAATGGGGAACTGTTACACTAGACTTTTGGTAAAGTATGTAGGGGCTGTTGCAAATGTAATTTAAAGTTGACTTTTCAGCTATGTTTAAACAGCGGTTTGGAGATTAAAGTATGAAATTCAAATACAAACAAAAAGTAGAGAAAAACTGCAGGCAGGCCATAAATGCATATGAAGGAGCAGACGCATACCTCCAAGTGTTTTTACTCTCGAAGTCAAATGAACGAATTTTTTCGCCCAGAATCACACACCCTCGACCCCAGAGTCAGTCTCGATAGTTCGGGGGTGGGGGGAGGTATCGCTTGCCCTAACCGAAATTAAACCAAGAAAGCCATTTTTGTCTTTCCATAACGTAGTCAGGATAAATACGGAGATACCAGGACGTCTTACAATAAAACCAACTAGACCCATTAATTTCTCAAATTTATTTTTGGAATAAAACTCTACATATTTCGGACAGTTCCTGTGTCCATCATCAGGAGTTTTTCACTGTACACACAGCAATGGTATATGTCATACAGGTTTGCTTACAGCTTGCGAGCAGGATCAGGACGTTCAGTCCTGATCCTGCTCGCAAACTGTATGACATATACCATTGCTATGTGTACAGTGAAAAACTCCTGATGATGGACAGAGCAACTGTCCGAAACATGTAGAGTTTTATTCCAAAAATAAATTTGAGAAATTAATGCATCTAGTTGGTTTTATTATAAGAATTTATCACATGTACGGTCACCTGAACGTCAAACTACAAGAGCTGCTATGTGTCTTTGACTAAGTACTAATCTTACATAAAACATACACAATATTCTCATCTGCATGTAAATACATGCCTCATACTTTAAAGTGCAGTGATGATTCTGCTTATTCATGTATGACCCACTTTAGCAGTGACAAATGCAATTTTTTCCAGTGTATGCAATTCGTATGATGGTCATATAAGAAATCCATTTCCTCCCAAAAATCTTTAACTGATCAATCATCTTAATGGAAAAGTATTTTTTCCTGTGAGTTAGAAAATTGTTTTGTAATATTTAGTTCAAATTAATTTAAGAATTTAAAACACTGAAATTAAATTACTTTCAGAAGAAAAAAATTTAAGTCAAACTTTTAATTTCCAGTGTAAGCTTAATATTATCACGCTAAAAGAGGCAGCCAATTTATGTGGGGTTTGTGGTGTAAAAAGTAACACCGGAACAGACATTTCTCCATGAACTGCAATTTTCCATTGCGTTAATTCCCCACATTCATTCTCTTCTCTATCGCCAGAGTAATATTATGAACATAACAATTGAGAGCATCGTTCAACAAGGCATATATATTGTGAATATGCCCATAGAAGACAAATATTCTGGGGTAATAACAAACCCTGTTATTGAGTTTTCTAGTCTTCTGTAATGTGACGCCTGTTTAGTTCTTCCTGAAATTTCGAAGGAAATTAGTGCTGTTTCTTCAAAGATTCCAAAGTTCCGGCCACAGGTTCACAAACTATACGATTGGAATCCTCAGATACACAACTGTGAAACACCCATATCTCGCAAAGCAGGTGTTACCGCAAACCAACTCTGTGTACACTACGACAGATTCTTGCTGAATTGTCATGTTACAGACACGGTGAACGATGAATCAGTCTCTGATTTAAGTGTGTCTGGGATCAATTACAACAAGTTTAGGGCAGGTTGTAGTGGTAAAACACTATTAAAACACTTTATTATCCAACAGATGCACAAATATAAAATTCTTAGTTATAATTAGAATTATTATAAAATATAATGTAATTATATTGGTTAATATTACAGTACAGTTCTATCGTGTCCATTGACATAGACTACGTACATATCAACGGACACGATAGAACCATTACCTTAATTTTAGCTAAGCACTGTATAAAGCTCCCTGATGATGGATCCTTTTTGATCCGAAACATGTTGGAGCAATCTTAAATATTTTTAAATATTTTATAATAATTCTAATTGTATATATGAATTATATATGTGTGCTTCTGTTGGATAATAAAGTGTTTTAATCGTCATTGATGCACGGTACAAAAAAGAAGATGGTAAAACACTTTATTAACGTTAAGCTTACCTGTAATTCTGCAAGCTAAGTTTTGGAGTTCCAGTATGACTGATGGAAATCACAGTATTTACCGCTACTCCTGGCCTTACATTTCAATTCGCGCCGTGTTGAGGATGTCAAGTTATCGCAGCGCGATCTTCTCGTCAGCTACGTACCACTCTGATTTCAGCTGGTTTGAGGTAGTACAGAACAATCTACGCTCACTGCCCTGTTGTTGCATGACAGAGAGTCAGGTTATCGCGTTTGGTGGGGATGGGAGGGGGTCATGCCACAATGGACAGAGTACGCACTGACTTTTAAACATGACGGTATCTGCGTTTGTGGCGGGCAGTCCTACTCATTACTCATTCATTCGGAGAGATAATTAATTCGTTAACAACACAGATTGAAACGAGCGACTTTTCACATTTTACTTGATATTGTCCACCGTTCAGAGCTACAGTTCAACTGCAGAACTGTAAATCACGAAATTCAGTTTCGTATCTGTTTAAATTGAATTCAGCCTTAAAGGTTCTTAGGTGATTCACACTTTGAAAAGTTGAGGAGAATGAGAAAATCAGGCGACAATACTGGACCTATGGATGCTACAAATTTTTCGTGCATCGTTGCTTTCAGAACCTGAACAGTACTCATTAATCTGGGTACTGGGGAGAGACGTCTATAAATGCGAGATTTGAGGTTCCCACGGCGTTCATTTTGAACACTCTGGTCTTCTGGTATTTCATAATTTAATTTAATGTACCCGACATTCCTAACGAAAGTAACGTCTTTGTATTCGCAGAGTACAACCAACAAGATGCAACGTTTCTCAATTTATTTATTTCTGTAAGACGCTCTACATGTTTCAGACGGTTTTTCCATCCATCATCAGGAGCTCAAAACTGCACATACAGCGTCAGGTATTTGTCAGACCGTTACTGCTACCTGCTGTTGGTCTGGCCAGGTTAACAGAAGGTAAGCAGTATTGGTCTGACACTGTATGTGCAGTTTTGAGCCCCTGATGATGGACGGAAAAACCTTCAGAAACAGGTGTATCATCTTACAGAAATAAATAAATAGTGAAACGTTGCATCTTGTTGGTTGTACTCAACGAATATATTAGCGATGCACAGACCTATGAATGTTAAAATTAAAAATAACGCCTTTGTCTTTAAAATCTGGTGGAACCTATCCCGACCTTTTGAAGAGAGCAGTGCCTGTATTTTCAAGGGCTGCTAGGGCCCACGGCCCACGGCCCACGGCCTTCTAATCAAGGAACATGAAGGCAATGATTTACTTCGAAAGAGCGGATATGTTCAATTATCCATTATTCAACTAAACGTTCCTGAAGGTTAGAACTCCCAGCTCTATAAATAAATTAATTTTAGGTGAAAATATTTAAGTTTGTCCCTATGCACGCCTAGAAGGAGCTTGGGCAAATTGACGCGTAGCTTTACGCATTCTGAACAATGTCACTATATGAGCTTCACGCGTCGGCAGTTTTATCCTCGGGAATAAAGCCACTTTTCTTCCTGAATTTGAAGTTGCGTGCGACGCAGAGACGGTCTTGATTTTTCAGAGAAGAGAATCGAACCATAATTCATCGGTGATAAGTTCTGTAGCATAATGCAGTCTAGAGTTTAGCTAATAAATAGCGGGGAGAGAGAGCAGACACAATGAGACGACGTTATCACGGTGTGGGCTTCCAGATTTCTTTGTTCCAGTGGCTCACTCATCCTAATCACGTGATTTATTCTGAGAACAATGACGTAAGCCCGATGCACAGTATCTCATAAAATTGTAAGTAAGCTTGTATGTGGTTTTTTTCCTTTTTAACTAGCAGTACATTGTCTTTGATTTTCTGCCTTCCCCATATCCAGTAAATGCTGAGGGAATAACGGTTGGAAGAACATTATACAAGGTCGAAAGTTTCTTGTACATACCGGATTTCATTATCCTTCATAAGGTCGAGTTCCAAGTATTAAGTGAGCCTCCCACATTCGAACTCTATCAAGTGCAATGAAAGGTCTCAACACACGCAGTGTAATTAGTGACGTAAACAGTGGCATTTTGAGGTCATTTTTACATGATGGAATTTCATGTATTCTACAGCTTCTTTTCCAGGAAATAACTGTATACTTCTTTCCCTTTGCAATCACTGTGTCTAGTAGCACAAATATATACACACACACACACACAAAACTGTAAATGCTTGTCTCTACACATTTTAACTATTAAAGAGCTACAGTTCTAACCGCAACATTCATTTCGACCATCTTCATCGTTGCACCGTGCATTTCGTAGAGTCACTTAATTAGCACACCAACTAATGCACATATATAAAAATTTTTACATTAAAACATTTAAAATCGCTCCAACATGTTTCGATCCTAAGATCATCTTCAGGGAGCTACTCTGTTCCTTGCTAAAGTCACATTTTTAAAAACACTCACTGATTGATTTTCTTATATTAATTTAGTGTTGTGGCAGCATGTCATATGTATATGTATGTGTGTGTGTATATATATATATATATATATATATATATATACACGTCTCCAAAAATCACTGTTATAAACAAGGCAGATATGGAAAGTTGTGAAACGGCAGTAGCACTGTAGACACTACATAACATACGATAAAATTTTTGGAATATAAGAGTAGGAAATGTTATTGAAGTAAGTTTTTGGGATAAAAAATGACAAAATGGCGAAGGTGGGAAGTGAATTTTTCTTTTTAGGTTAAATGGAGATAATTTAGTGGAATACATCCTATTGTGTACAGCTCAGTTGAGTAAAAACGCTAAGTTGTCAGTCTAAAAAACCACATCTTTATTGAGAGAGAGGCTACATGTTTCAGATTAATTAATCAATTTTTCAAAGACCATGTACAAGACAAAGAGCCGGATAAGCCTATTGACATGTCAGATCGAGTACATCTGTTGTGTTTTATCTTGTGAGATCCCACATTACAATTAATATTACAATAAAAATTGTAATAATAAAATATATTAACAGGGTTAATAACAACTATGAAACCTAAATAAGAAGAAGATATTAAATTTTATTCGAGTAAAAAGAAAAAAAGTCGTTAAGTGTAACAAGCTGATATGAATAGCCAAATCAATGTGTTGTTCTTGGGTGGATGTGTGAGAGTAACTAAGACGGAGGGAACTTATTTCTCTTTTGATTTTTTGACGTTTTGTTGACCGTGCATCTCAGTATATCTATCTCGGTATTTAACCAAATCGATGCACAAAATTTGTTTCACAATAATTTTTATTTCATGCCTCTACATATTTCGAGCACATTTTCTCATCATCTGGAGGTCAAAATTGCATTACACAGCCTCTGGTATCATCACACCTATAAAGTGGCCGTCTCGTGCACCTCCAAAATCAGAATGAAACTGTCTCTAACTTTGGTCCTGAAACCGGAGGTATCCAGTCTCTCTGAGGCGCTCGTAGCAAAAGCTCAGATGAAAAAACAAAGTACAAGCTTAAATTGAATTAGGGTTTAATTTCGAAGCCCAGAAACTGTAAAATATTAAGGTATAGTATAACACTTACCCTTCTGTACGAAATGTGGCTCACTATCCTATGTTCAGTTGTGTCTCTGGACGAAAAAGGAATTCTGTGGCAACAGATTGAAGTTTTAATTACGAACAGGTTTAAAGTACCAAACCAAGCCTCTTATCAGAAGTTTGATATGTTAAATCTTACGCTTATCATACCAACTGACCCATGGTCAGCGTCGTCATATCATGATTGCAAACGTTCCTGTAAGCGTTTCAAACGACAGCAGGGAAATTTACAATTATGTTGTACAGTGTTTTTCAAAATGATTGTCGGAGTTTTAACAACTTGTCATACACAATACACTTGAGATAGGTAAACGGTAAAGCAGTCCCGTTACAGGCCTGGACAGGCCCAAAGGGTTCCAGAAAATTAAGGTTCCCAGATTTCGTGACAACGGCACAGGATGGTGGTAGGTTGTCAGCCTTACTCACCGGCCGCCTTTACCCCCAGGAAATGCTCCTGGTACTCATTTCTGTTAGAGGCTGAGTTGACCCCAAAGCCATAGTGCGATCGGAAGGATTTTATGTCAATGAAAAATCCAATGACACCAGCTGGGATCGAACAAGCGACCTTCCGATTTATAGCACAGCACCTTAACCACTGTGCTACCGCGGTCCCCCTTGAGATAGGAGTATATGTATTTTTTTTATTTAATATAACAACACTCCAAGTTTTTGTTACATACCTTACAGGTGCTCTATATATACACCCTTTGTGATTCTACAAACATCAACACGATAATAGAGTTAGTTCCGTGTGTCAGCAGTGATGGTTTCAATGGCGGTTCTGATTCGTACCTTCAGTTCCGGGATACACACGCACCCTGTCTCTTGTAACTGTGCATACCACCTTCGAATGGCATTGTCAGATGGAGGTTGTTTCCCGAATTTGATGCGGAATTACCGCTGGACAGTTTTACCCCGACAATCATTTTGAATAACCCTCTACGTGCTCAGTACTAAACCAGCTTTAAAATTATATGAATTTGTCTAATTCGATCCAACCATCACAATATCTGGATCCTTTTTGTGCCAAAACGTTATTATTAAACTTCTGTTTTTGAGCGCCTATATGTAAATGATCGTAATTAGTTTGAAATTTAAGCATAAATAGTGTTAATATTTGCAGCAAATTTTTGTAATCATTGTAAGACGACAATCAAGAAGGCTGTAACAGCGGAAACGTACATGTCTTAGTACGTTCCACGTGTGCTAAGAGGCTTAAGTTAAGTGTTCAGTACACCTACGTAACTGAGATGAAGTGGTAGGAAATGATACATTAATGTCGGCCAGATATACTTCATGTCTAGACTACTGCGCCTGATATGTGAGGCCATGTTCTGTGATAAACGGGTAGAATATTATATAATATATAGAGAGCTGATAATGGACTTCAGGCGACTCGCTGAAGTGACGCGTTTATTAAGACACAGATTGTGTCATGGGTGTATTGATTAAATGCCAACTTTTGCACCCTGCGCTGAACATAGTTAGAAGGTAAGATAACGATTATGCCAAGTTCATTCAATTTTTTTTTTAACTTTTCACCGTGCATAGTGTTTCGACTTTGCTTTTCATTTACCAACATATGCACAAATTTCTAAAATACAATGTAAAAACTCAATTGGTTAAAACATTAAAAATTACATTAAGGGCTCCGACATGTTTCGGTTTTTTCTTTAAACCATCATCAGGGAGCTACTTTTGCCCACTAAAGTTACTTGTATGCTGTACTGTTATGTTATATTGCGATGGCGTGATGGCAGCATGTCTGTAATTCAATTTTATAATTTTTGGTAAAATAATGTCTAGTAGTTATCACAAGCAAATAAAACTTGAACGTCAATTCCTTTTTTAATGTACATGTATATGAATGAAAGGCATAATGGATATATAATATATATATATATATTCATATACATGTATATGAATGAAAGGCATAATGGATATATACATATATATATATATATATATATATATATTCATATACATGTACATGTACATTAAAAAAGGAATTGACGTTCAAATTTTATTTGCTTGTGATAACTACTAGACATTAATTTACCAAAAATTATAAAATTTAATTACAGACATGCTGCCATCACCCCATCGCAATATAACATAACAGTACAGCATATAAGTAACTTTAGTGTGAAAAAGTAGCTCCCTGATGATGGTTTAAAGAAAACACCGAAACATGTCGGAGCCCTTAATGTAATTTTTAATGTTTTAACCAATTGAGGTTTTACATTGTATTTTAGAAATTTGTGCATATGTTGGTAAATGAAAAGCAAAGTTCATTTACTTTTGTTTTCTTAATAACAAACACATTCTCCTAAACTAGGCCTCTTCTTTTGGACGTAAAACACTGAGAACTTATATTCATATTCTTCGCGTGTAGCCAATCTTGGGATCTTCCAATCAAATTGTATATTTTGAAAAATGCATGACATATGTTCGAGATACACACAGATACTTGATGGTTAAGAAAAGCCACTTGAGGTGCATTCAAATTTTTAACTTATTTCAGGACAAATATCTTATGCACTTAAGTATTACTCATATGATTATTGCATATATTTAAATTTAAGTTTTGAAATTAACAGACGTGACAAGTACCTGGTGTAAAGAATTTCACATAATATACTAATGCCATACTTATGCATCAATCCTCTTCTATCATATTTGATAGAGGAAGATTGTTACATACCAGTATAGTAAAAGAGACATTAATTTATATCATCCAAAGAGAGTAATATTCATTAAAATATTGAGAGGCTATTTGGAGTTGCAATGCATGTTTAGGGCATTACTGATCATGGATGGACATCGTAAACAAATGTGATAACTTCCAGGTGAACAACCTGTTCTATTTACTTTAATCATTATCATCCCAGTGTCGAGTTAATATCGACGACACAAAACGCTGTACCAGGTCCAATATCGAGTTCAGTTATACACCTTATTTGAAAGTACCTTAGTTTCTTTTTTTTTTCCAAGCTCCAGTTATTTAGTGGCTGCTTTAAAAATTTGAAAATTGGATACCATTGTGGAAATTACTTTGTAATAGACTGTTGGAAGTCACTTTGTACTAGACTGTTGGAAATCACAAGAATAATTTACACCGCAAAAATTTAATATCTTTCAGTACTTCAACTGTTATTTGACTAAACAATTCGTATGTGCATATTGACCACTTTATTTATATTTGTCACAAGGTAGTTTCCAGACATCATAATCATGTTTCTCGTATCGATGTGTATTATAAGGATTTCATGGAGTTTTACTTAAGCAATACCATAATTCTTCCATGAACTCTACATCCATTTTCGGGATCTTTAACTTAATCCATTTAAAGACATCTATATCAGTCACTATATCAATCACTCACTCAAAAACTTGCTGGTATTCTTCAAAGTTTACTCAAGCAAATGAAGTTCCTCTGCCACCAGACGTAAAACATAGAATGTGGTAAAGGTAAAGGTAAAAAGGTAAAGTGCACCCTTGTACAGATACTGAGGCTCTGTACAGGCCGTACGGCCCATAGAGGTAGTAATGGTATAGCTCTACTGTACAGATACTGAGGCTCTGTACAGGCCGTACGGCCCTTAGGGGGAGTAGAGGTATAGCTCTACTGTACAGGCACTGAGGCTCTGTACAGGCCGTACGGCCCTTAGGGGGAGTAGAGGTATAGCTCTACTGTACAGATACTGAGGCTCTGTACAGGCCGTACGGCCCATAGGGGGAGTAGAGGTATAGCTCTACTGTACAGATACTGAGGCTCTGTACAGGCCGTACGGCCCATAGAGGTAGTAAAGGTATAGCTCTACTGTACAGGCACTGAGGCTCTGTACAGGCCGTACGGCCCATAGGGGGAGTAGAGGTATAGCTCTACTGTACAGATACTGAGGCTCTGTACAGGCCCAACGGCCCATAGGGGGAGTAGAGGTATAGCTTTACTGTACAGATACTGAGGCTCTGTAAAGGCCGTACGGCCCATAGAGGTAGTAGAGGTATAGCTCTACTCTTTCTTGACCACGGCACTAAAAGGGGGTGAGGGGTCAGCGTCACGCCCTGGCCCTTCTTACTTCCTTCAAAGACCCAGTACCCATTGCACAGGAGGCTGGGTGGGCCCCAGGGTCGGTCTAGACAGGTGCGGAAAATCGCCCCCCCCCCACCGGGATACGATCCCTGGATCGTCCAGCTCGTAGCCAGTCGCTACACCTACTACGGTACCCGGCCCACATAGAATGTGGTACAGTACTAAAAGCAAATATTTCACTAATTGAGAATTATTTTCTCACGACGGTATCTATGAACATTACACGTAGAGCTGACGGACTGTGACACCGTGCAGTGAGCTAGACAAGTACCCACCGCACGATAACACGTGACCCCAACAGGGTGTTAGTTTGTTGTTACATCAGGAATTTTGCAAACAGTTTCTATGGGTTTAGCTATTATCTCTAGTAACCTGTAGAAGTTGAGGGGACGTGCTACGCCGTGAAATAAAAAAGAATAAAATACGAGTATGTAATAAATGTAATAAAAATACCTTCCGTGTATTTGCATTTAGATTATTGTCGACTCTCATACACAACTGGATAGCTTTCTTTCTAATATTCATAAAATTATGAATTCCAGACTTGGTTTCATACACCTGGTTTTCAGAGGACCTCCGTTTCATACAATACATTGAAAATTTCTTTTACTTGTTCAATACATAACGAACAAATAATGTGAATGAAAAGTGAGAGTCACACATCTTTTAATAATGAGAAGCATAAAAACATCCCCAAACCAGGAGGACCTCTACAAAAGGGGAACATGTAGTTGAATAGGCAAAAACTAGAATTTTGAGAATTTAGCAGAGAATTCTAAAAAATATTAAATAACTATTTAACAAATATCAACTATATTTAACCTTTTGAAGCCTAATGCCAACTATAGTGGTCATACCGCACCGCTAACCTCTAAGTTGCATTTTATATATATATATATATATATCCAACAAATATAGGTACTGAATATTTTAAACGTGTTGTATATTCTCCTTTTTTTCTTCAAAATGTAGTTTGTTTCATAATTCTAACGTATTTGGTTCCTGTATTATTCACATTTTATATACAGGGTGTGCTAAAATTAAAAAAATAATTCCGGCGCCAAAAGGTTAATAAGATATACTTTACGCACACGACAATTTAAGTAATAAAAGACATTTTTGTTGTTACATAACCATTAATTTTAAACGATTCCATGCAATAGAAAAACCTACATAATAAATTCGTAATAAATTAGGTGGGAATACGAAGCCGCAGATTATCTCGGGATGCACTAGATTTTTCACGTCACGCAAATTAATGGAGTTGTGTAACATAGAAATGCCTTTGTATCTACCTCTTAAAAATTCCATTTTAAGTACCTACGATTATATGATAACCAAATTTAGCGCAAATTTTGTATTTTATAATTACTTGTGTGTGTCCAAGACCCTTCTGCTTGAAACCAGAAAACTTTTTCTTAAAATAAAATTCCTAATTTTTTGTTTGTACAGTTCTGCGATGTTGCAGTAAAAGCTGTATATCTTCATATGCATTCATGAATGAACGCATCACGAAGTACTTGGATACGTATTAAAATATTAATAATTTACGTCAGCACAACTGTTTTTATTACGCAAGGTTAGTACATAGGCTACATGTTTCGACTATTGAACAGTCATCTTCAGGCCTATTCTTTACAGGTTAAGTCACAGGATGCTGTGCACACATTGGGATCCCAGTGTGTTTATATCAGTGAAGTACTTAAGTCAGATCACTTGCAAATGTTCTGGTTTAAGTATTTCACTGACATAAACACACTGGAATCCCAATGTGTGCACAGCATCCTGTGACTTAACCTGTAAAGAATAGGCTTTAAGATGACTGTTCAATAGTCCAAACATGTAGCCTTGCTGACGCACAATATTAATATTATAATACATATACATTCAATTGAACTTCTTTTCAGTTAAAGTCACAAGACAATACAAATGTGGGTTGCCTGAGTTTTCGATTGCAATGCATTATTCTTCCACCTCAGATTTTCACGTTTTCTTACCAAACTTTTGTACAAAACTTTTGTCTCCCGTGTGCGTGTGCTTTGATTGAGGGAGGACATCTGCGAATTTGGGGAGGACATCTGCGAATTTAGGGAGGACATCTGCGAATTCAGGGAGGGCATCTGCGAATTCAGGGAGGACATCTGCGAATTCAGGTAGGACATCTGCGAATTCATGGAGGACATTTGCGAATTCAGGGAGGACATCTGCTAATTTGGGGAGGACATCTGCGAATTTAGAGAGGACATCTGCGAATTCAGGGAGGATATCTGCGAATTTAGGGAGGACATCTGCGAATTCAGGGAGGACATCTGCAAATTCAGGGAGGACATCTGCGAATTCAGGGAGGACATCTGCGAATTTCGGGAAGACATCTGCGAATTTCGGGAAGACATCTGAGAATTTAACAACAGAATGGTAGTCGTTGCCTTAGACTACACATCTTGTGGATTGTGACTGAGAAATACCCCGTATCGAAACCCTTTGAATTCACCGGTTGACGTTTTACCTGTTTCTCCCAGGCTAATGCAAGAAGAATTTATTTAAAAAAAGACCGCGGCCCCCGCCCTACCCTCCCCCCCCTCTCCCCACGCCTCTTTCTCTTCCTTTTCTCTCTTCTTTTTTTCTTATCTTTCTTCTTT
>Ga0123354_10010661_pt1 | contig 14174 bp, 10 predicted proteins | sample TergutLab28metaG_2_FD_97872 | JGI IMG/M metagenome (GOLD analysis project Ga0123354, IMG submission 97872) | Labiotermes labralis P4 segment gut microbial communities from Petit-Saut dam, French Guiana - Lab288 P4 | ecosystem: Host-associated > Arthropoda: Insects > Digestive system > Gut ... | reverse complement strand
GTGGATGTTTTTTTTGTGTTTTTTTTTTAGTTTATTGTGAAATTTTCTTCTTTTTCGTGTTTTTTTTGTTTGTGGGGGGGGGGGGGGGGGGGGGGGGGTGCTTGTTATGGCACATTATTGCATGGTATAAACAAGGAATTACGTAACTATGTAAATAAACTTGTCTGTGTGCGCACTTTTATCGCTATCTGTTGCACAGCTTTGTTACCCTTTTAAATCTAAATTTCAAGTAAATAATTGTTCAAACTCAGTTACAACCAACGTTCTTCTCCATTACAAAGTCAAAACAGTGGATAGTGAAGAGGGGAATAATCGCAGTTTGTAGAGAAAATTACAAGAAACACATAAATACGCAGTGTGTGCAAAATGTAGAGTTTATAAATATTATAATGGTTGGTACATATTATGGTAACCACCGGTGTTTAAAGCTTCAAAGATTCTGTGATGATCTTGCTCACGAGGAATAGTAAATGTAGAGTTATGCATCGATCTGCTAGGGCTACTGAAATTCCCAAAGGATTTTAATAAAACCCATCTCGATACATGACTGAATAATAAGTACTGTACCGTCATAAAACGTGACGCAACTGACATCATGATACAGAGCCCTTCTTAAGAAGCTTCCAGCTGGTCAATCAGCCAAGAATTCCCGTGTTTCATACAATACGAAGGTCCATTACATGGTTTTTTAAAGCACATCACTGGTGTCTGTCCTCAGCGAATGAAACCCATTATTGTTTTCTGGGTTACGACCTATCGGAGAAACACATCTTCGATGTGGAAAACGGATGTTCCTCGGAAATGTTGATACCCATAAACCGCCCGAAATACTCAGATCACCACGGTATGGATTTGTACCGCCAGAATTTTTATTTCTGTGTGGCTTATATATTGGCGTTATCAGTTACTCAGTTTATACAGCATCGAATGAAAGAGAGATCAGTGGAAGATCTGGGAAGAAGCGGTCGTGGCCCAATCTGAGACATTTGCCAGGAAGGACTGAAGAAGGCACAGGGAAACATCAGTCAACTGAGGTTCAATCCGGTCACCTACCGCATGCAAGTATGAATCTTTATCCATGTTTCTTCTTGGCTTCAGTAGATAGGTCTAATCAGCATATGTTAACACTTCAACAAGACACGTACACAATAAATCGTTCATGCCAAAACATCACAAGTCTGTTGATGTAATACACGCTAAACGCCAGTCTGCATAAAGAAGGTGTGCATGCATTTTAAACAGCATGTAGTACGAGTAAATTTGGTGGGTCACTGCCCTCCATTGGCTGTGAAGATGACGTACAGAAAAAGGAGACACGCAGAATAAGCCCCATCAGCACCTATTCGCGGCGTTCTCACCAGATGGCAGCCCATACTTCTTATGCAGCACCAAATCAAGGCGGCAACTCAAACACTACCAGCACAGCAGGAATTTGATGCACAAGCCGGAAGCTTTTTGACATCAAAACTATCATTTTTGTTATAAAAACAACACAGCGATAAAGGGCCCAATTCTCACTCGGAAGGTACGAGTTTCGAATCAAGACTGGAGACGCACTATTAAAACTCAAATGATTACGACAATTACCTGAATACAGAAGAAGAGCCAACTCCTGAAAAAGTCATCCTTATTTATTTATTTATGATTTATTTAACAATACTGTCAGGCACTCTGCCTATATAGAGTCGAATGACAGGAAGGGTAATGAATGATACATTGGGAAGTATGTGCAAAGAAAGGGCATGGCCTAATTTGATGTAGTACTCCGACATTTGAATGGGGAGTCTGTCAGAATAGTCGGCATTCTCCGCCACCCCCCACCCCCCGTGGCGCTGCGGCCGAACGCAGGCCATGGCCTCCTCATTCTTGAGGTTTCTAGATCACACACAACGACGCATCACAGTCGGTAGGACTCCTCTGGACGAGTGATCAGCGCGTCGCAGAGACCTCTGCCTGACGAAACACATCACTCACAACAGACAGACATCCATGTCCCCGGTGGGATTTGAACCCACAATCTCAGCAGGCGAGCGGCCGTAGAACTACGCCTTAGACCGTGCGGCCGAATAGTCGGTATATTGACCAAACTTCGAAGCGGTCAGCTTCCGAATACAAATCGAAATTTTACCTCTTCAGACGTTGCATGGCCATCGTGTTCGTGTGATATCCAGCACACTACTGGTACTGAGACATCGTCTTCTGGTACGGGTAGACTGATAGAGGGAGATGCCAAGCTTTCGGACGATCACGTTGTATCCTTTTACCCTAAACAGGGAGGTAACGGGTTTTTCCAAACCTGTGGCACGTACTTACCAACCTACACAGCGACACATCCCTGACGACAGAAGTCTGCATATTCATCGCTGCGAGAACGTCACATGTTACGTAATATTGGAATTGTTACAAACCTTCACGTTATATGAATACACTCTTCTTGTTTCCACTCAGTCGGTACGGAAGTGTTCATTGTTTATGAGCCACTCCGTGCAAGAAGAAGGGCACGCGGTGGTGCAGTTGGTTGAGGCACTGCGCCACAAGTCGGAAGGTCGCGGGTTCGATTCCCGATGGTGTCATTGGAATTGTTCATCATTCCGGCCGCACTGGGATTCACTCAGCCTCTAAAAGAAATGAGTACCAGGAATATTTCATGGTGGGGGGCGGTAAAGACGGCCGGTGCGTAGGGCTGACAACCTTACCAACTTCATATGCCGACTGTCACGAAATCTGGGAGCCTCAACCACCTGGAACCCTCAGCGCCTGTACAGGCCTGTAATGGGATGTTTTACCTCTACCTGTGCAAGAAGAAGCATAGGCTCATTCAGGCGATTTACGTTTGAACAGACCGAGGTTATGGTACATCTTTAGGATCCAATGACAATTCCCTCCACTGTGAAAGTTTAGTGCAGTTTATGTTTTTAGTCCTGTATTAATGAATTTACTGCCATGAAGCCGGTTCTACACACGTGACAGCCAATATATTAGCAAGTACTGCTGCCCAGTACGTGTCTCTTCGCTCTTCCGGTTTTCGTTATGATTTATTTGCAGCCATGTGCAAGTCCGCTCACGGTAGAAATCATGTTCGTGATTACTTTGCCTATGCCATGTCATTCATCAATTTTTGTTTTGCTAGTAATAGTGAATAAGCTCTGAAGTTCTTTTATTTCTTGTACAGTTACTACCTCTTACTTCCTGTGTTTTATCCAGCCTTTATTTCATTCGTTCCCTCCGTAAGTAAAAATTGAAGTTCTGATGGCGGAATGAAAAATATGGTCGTCTGGAATTTGGCGATATCCATTTTGGCAAAATATTATCACAATTTTGGAGAAACCAGTTGCCTTATCTTCTACCTTTTTCCCCGAGTTTCCTTCCTTCGTTCATTCATTCCATCTCTGTCTGTTCCTCTCTCTTCTTACCGTTATCTTTCCCTTCTTCCCTCCATCCTTCGTGTTTGTTTCTCTTTTCTTTTCTGACTTTAATGTATCCGTTTTCTCCATTCTTCTTTCTCATTCCGCCTTTCGTTTCCTGGAAATTACACACGTTTGATAAACCACGCACAGAGTCGTGTCAGATATACGGCAATTTATGCAATATTAATTCCCAACGTCAATTCATTTTGCTTTCAACTGAATGCAATGTCAGAATAGAGTGTGTGCCTATGTAAACACACCGCTTATATTTCAACGGATGCCACGTTGATCAACCGAACACTTTATGTGTGACTGTGGATATCGATTCAGCTGGTTGCTTCCACGGGATCCGTAGTCGTTCTGGCATACTTGTGGCTTCAGACGAGGAAGTGTGTATCAAGGTCGCCAGACAACTTGCTGTCTCATCGGGGGCTCGGAATTAATTTAGGGCTGTGGTGACGGTATGACATGACCGAACACAGCAATTTAAGGATTCAGAATCAACGCCACGGTTCTAGAGTTTTAACGACAGCTACCGTCTCCTTCTACGTGGTTGTTCTCTGTCCTTCAGACGAATTATAAATCGAGATATCACTGTCGTACCTTGCATCACATAATTCTGTTTCAGACCGACCAGATTAAAAGACTACAACACTGGTAACGCAGTACGGTTCAGTTCGAAAGGTTAGCCATCCCATTAAAGGCCTGGACAGGCCCGTAGTTCTCCAGGAGTTTGAGGCTCCCAGCATTTCTAGACATTCGGCACATGACGGTGGTAAAGTCGTCAACCCTACGCACCAGACGACTTTACTCCACAGGAGACATCCCTGGTACTCATTTCCGTTAGAGGCTACATAGACCCCGGGTCCATAGTGCGGCCGAAAGAATTAAGTCAATTAAAAATCCCAATGACACTATTAAGATTCGAACCCACGACCTTCAGTTGGGAACGCACCATTTTCAAATCCAGAGACAGGGCAAATAAACTTCAATAACTTGACTGAAAGCGTACAGGCAAAAATCACCCGGCCCTAGGACCTACCCAGCTTTCTGTACGATGCGTACCGGGTCTCTTTCCAGGGGTTAAAGCGGCCGGGGCGTTGTTTTGACCACCCGCCTCATCTATGGCCGGGGTAAAAAAAAGAGTAGATATATATCTCCACTCCCCGTCTGGGACTTCAAGGCCGTTCTAGGGTAAATTTATCTTTATGTAGGCAAAGAGACAGGGAATGTACGTATAACGTAACTCTGAAGTGTGTTAGAGTAACCGTTTCTGCCGTGTGACAGCAATTAGTGTACAGTATTGTGAGTGCGTGTCGGTATTCTTGCATCTTTTCTCCGCTGTATTATGTTGCCACCTGTGGCCTGTCTGGCTCTACCATATTTTTCCACATTATCATAAAAATGGCACGATTTTTCGAAAAAAAAAGTTATAGGAGATAAACTCTACAACTTTTGCGTGAAACTTTTCTCAGTCTAAGAATAATTCAGAGATATATATATTTAAAGAGGTCTTAAAGTAACATATCCTTTATTGCAAAGAGATTTTAATTAAATTTTAATTTTCTTCGCCATTTTTCGAAAAATAATCAAATATCAAATTTCTTGAAAATCCGTTCATTGGGAACCGAGCTGTTCCATGCGGAGGACAGACAGACAGACATGACGGAAGGACAGAGAGGCAGGCAAGCAGACAGACAGACAGACATACAGACAGGACGGAAGGACAGACATGACAAAACTAATACTCGTTTTTCGAAATTTTGCGAAAGCGTCTAAAAAGATAAGAGTATAGCTGACATAGTAATGTCGTGTGGGCGGTAATGCTATGTAGTGTGGTGCACCCAACACGTAGCAACGCTAAGGATGAACCTATCTAAATACCATACACTGCGTCACAAGCCAGGCGACAGTTACCGCTATGAGAACCTCACATCTCACATGCGTGAGAGTCTCTCTCGTACTCATGTTTGGAATCAATGTAAATTTGTGAATTCTTGTGACTCCTTTGCAAATACCAGCACCTAGGCACATGCAACTTCAAGACGAATGCAGTCATAAAACCTATTCGAGAGTCACTTCGTCTAGACCGTTGCTGTATACACAGCTGGACCGGTTATGGACAAGCCCGTTATTGCTCCTAACAGCATAACCACATCCGATGCAATCCATACACGATTCTTCAACTAGATCGTTGTAAGTCACTTCAGCTCACACTCTTCTGTCTCCTTATACCGAGATGACCGAGTGGAGTCCTAATTTCCTTCGAATGATTAAGGTAAGACAAGACTACTCGGTGATCGCGATGTAGGGACTGATTATTGCTGTGTACAAACTGATGGTTGGCAAGCCTTTCTGTGTACCGAGCCACTCAAGCGCCGTGCTCCGGTGGATCGTTTTGCTTGGGCTCGCGCTCGTGACACCGTCAACATTTACAAAGACGCACAAGCCAGAGCACAATCACGGCCCTACGCACAAGCGATGTGCGCGCACCTTTACGCATCCTCTGCAGCGCACTGCACTATACTCCATTGGTTGAATCTTCAAAAATTTGACATTTGAGGATACTTCGAAAATCTGTCGAGAATATTCAAGTGTCATTAAAATCTGACAAAACTAACGGGTATTTTACATGTCGCCCTATGTAAATCTGTGATAATAACTGGCTGAATTGTGGGCCGGATAGCTCAGTCGGTATAGCGACTGACTAAGGGCTGGACGGTCCGGGATCGAATCCCGGTGGGGACTAGATTTTACGCCCGTCCAGACCGGCCCTGGGGCCCACCCAGCCTCCTGTAAAATGGGTACCGGGTCTTTCCCGGGAGTAAAGTGCGGCCAGGGCGTGCTGCTGACCACTCACCCCTTCTAGTACCGTGGTCATGGAGGAGTAGAGCTATACCTCTATCCACCCTCTGGGCCACACCAGGCCTGTAACGGGATCAATTTACCTTTTTCTGACTGACTGATTTCTTCTTGTAATGAGGCACATTTCAGACAAAATGTGTAGAGAAAGTCAAAACACATATTTTATGTTCAATAAATTGTTTCCGAATATCGTGCCATTTATGGGATAATGTGGAAAACATGGTAGAGCGAGGGAAGCCACAGTTGGCAATACAGTAAATATGCAATACCCAATTTGCGTGCCGAATAAGTGAGGCAAGATTAAAGTCACACACTCATAATATTTAACACGTGTTGTTTCATAACTGATTAATTCCGTCTGATCTCGAGAATTGTGTTACGGCAACAATTACAAAAACTGAGAAACTACGCAGACTTATCTGTAATTACGATCTGTTTAGCCATATTGTAAGTAAAAGAAGGCCATTAGCAAACGAGAGTCTTTTTTCAATGCTGCATTTCTATATCATGTATGAGGAGAGTGCAAATTAGTTGGAATATATTTTCTTATAAAAAAACTGATACCTATAATTTGCACAATTGTGTTGCCTGCTAACTGAAACTGTAGGTTAACAGAAGCATTGAGTGTAACTTATGTAAGACCGCACGGTCCACTCCGTTTGGTTTAAGCAATTTTTTCATTAATCACCTCGATGTGAAATTAAAAGGAAATTATTCCACGTTTGCTAGAAATCCTAAACGGATTAGTCAAGGTGTAGACAAGGAGAGAGATGGATTATGAATACACCTAGGAACTGTCTACTAAATATTGTTATATTTTGGACATTGCCCTGTAGCTCAACATTACACACACACACACACACACACACACACACACACAACATATTGTAGCGCTTCCACTACAACAATGTTTATGCGAACGCGGCACAATGTTACATTTTGCGTACATTTCCTATCTTGTTTAACCCTGTGTTTGATTACAACGGCCCAACGAATTTAGACAGATGAAATATGAGGTTGTGCTGTGGCAGCATGCTGCCACAGCACTGAAGTTAACATAACGAAGTAATTCACTGAATGTTTTAAATTATAACTTTAGCAAGAAACAATATATGGCCCCTGAGGATGATCGTGTGATCGAAACATGTAGGAGCGTTTTAAATGTTTTAATGTAAATTTTAGACTTATTAAATAATATATATGTGGATGTGTTGGTGTGTGTAATTAAATAATTATTAATCTTGAAATTGAGTCTGCATGTTCCTCCGAAACGTCCGTATGCACCTACTAGTCTACTAGTTATTACTACCCATAAAACTTCCACTGAAACTAAACTAACAAAATTATCAGTGCATACTACACTACAATTCTTGTTCTTAATGATTTATCCCTTTGACATAGTTCGTTCTCAGATGTCGATAACAACGGTAGACATAGGACAGGACCCACACCAGACCTCTATCGTTGCTGGGAAGCAGCACGAACCACACCAGTACGGAGACACATACACGCATCGAACGGGATTGATCAGTCCGTACCCTAACAGACTAATCTTTTTCCAACTCTAGTCGACTTTCTCCGCAGTGGCCAGACCAGCGCTGGGGCTCCCGTCCACCTTCCTATTCATTGGATACATGGGGTTCTCAATTAGCGGTAAAACTGACGGAACGCGAAGCTAATCACTCACCACTCTGTAGAAATTTAGAATTTACGGACCTATGACTCCACTGCCCTATTATCTCCTCATGGCGCGTTGCTTAATGAAGTATAGGGATACCTTTACCTTTACCATTTAGTCTTTAATCATTTTTAACAGTTAACGGTTAAAAACGGGGAAGTCATGCGTCAGATTTGAGATTCTTATGACGGTATTCAATTAAGACTACATACTTTTGGAATGTAATGCCGTATAGTTTGGTATAAGTATATCGACATTTCAGAGGGACTTGCTGCCTTCTTCATCAGTCTAAAATCTGTTACCACAATGTCTATTTAAAATTCCATTAACTACAGATCGAAAACACACAATTTCTGCTACGTCGAATTTATTTTACCTTGTATACACACTTACGGTCATAATGCATTAGCGCATCATCAAACAGTCTGCGTGTTTCACGGTCATGACCTTCACAGACTGGCCATTGACAAGTGGTACGACCATTTTACAATTGCAACTTCACTGCCAACAGAAGGCAAACATTTCCATAGTTATATAACTCACAGCTCATGAACTGTAGTAGTAAATGCCGTCACCAGGAGAAATTTAGTTAGAAGATAATGAAACACAGATGTGATTACTTAAATTAGCGTAGTAAAAGTCTGGATATGTCGTTCAGTATAGCGACTAGGCTATGAGGCTCGGCTCCACAGTAGGAGAATCAAAGTTTGACTCCCGAGAGAGACAAGGTACGTATTTTTCTCTTCTCCACAACGGCGAAACCGGCAAACCGGCGGTGTGGCCGTTCTTTTCTTGTGTGTTACCTTGTACCCAAATGTCAACCCGATGTCTCTCTGTGTTGTGACGTAGTCATGAAATGTGAAATATGAACAACTTTACGACCTGAAGGACTGCTTTCAGCACGTCAGGAACGAATCGTTAGTTTTTATCGTGAAGGTCTCCCTCGTAAAAGTTCGCATGCCGTGACGTCAAGCTCATGAAGTTTCTCTTTATATCAGTAAACTATTAAGTGATGTTTAACTCCTACTTTTTGGAGCCTCCCCTCCACGCCAGCTACTTATCGGTATCAATTTGGCATTTTAACTTCACTGTACGAAGTCTAATATTCATCTAAGTAATATTTAAAAATTAATTTCCTTCCTCGCAGTAAACACATTGCGTCTTCATCATAAAGAACAACCGATTAAGGCTGTTTAGGGGAATAATGGCTGTTTATTGTAAGAATCATATGAAACAAAAATACATGTTACGGGCAAAAGAGAATTCCTAATTTTCAACCAGATGTCACGGTGCTTTAAATAGTTCCGTTATTTGCTCTAGTTGTAGGAGAAATTTCTTATGTGAAAACAAATACCGATCAAGTGACAATATAACTATTTCTTCTATTTATTCCAGTTCAAGAAGAGGGCTGAATGAAAAAGACCTACATTAAGACCTAGACGTAGAGGGCAACGATTTAATTGAGAACCGTAACATTAAGACCGTGCTGGATTTAAAAAACCCTTTCCCCAAATGTATTTCTGGATCTCCGATAGTCCAGCCCATGCCCTAGCCTCTGTACCGAAATACCCTCATTCTGTAAACAGAACTCTGTCACGATTCTTATTTCTGTTTGGCCAAATACGTTCGGTATAACGTAGGCTGTAAAATGGCAAGGCTATGTATGGCTTGGAAAAGCAAGGAATTGTGTTTCGATTCCCGGCAAGGATGACAATTTCTCTTCCGCAAAACTGCCCAGACCAGTACGGGGCCCAATATATTTCCTATCCAAAGGAGACGGGAATACAGCGGCTGTAGTGTGAAGCTGTCGACTCACATCCACCATGAGTGGAGCTGTAACTCCACCGCCCTACATGTAGTTACGGCGTGCATACAAGCTGCTTTACCTTTGTCCTACCTTTCACTGAGAAGTTACAAGAACAAGCTACAGATGATGCAATGCGCCAGCAGCCTTGTTTATCATCATGAAACTTGTCGGAACAAGAAGACGCTACGACGCTGTTAGGAAGATCGTAATCCAGTCCTTTCTTTTCAAACCTTGACCTTTGATTTCACAGTGCTGCCGTGCGTCGTGTTTTCTCGTAATTTCAATCGAATGCTGTCGATAGTGCTACCGGGGTGCTGGTAAGTCCTTAGCCCGACCTACTTCCCGATGTCGAAGGACGGAACCGATAGTGTCGTTGGAAGCTAATCTACTGCTCAGATCAAATAACATATGCTTGCTGCAGACTCTCAAGAACCTTTAGAGGGATGAAAGGCAACTTATATGTTCAATTTTTACGCAAGAATTATCAATTCGGGCTAAGGACTTATCAGCACCCCTGTACTGGGCCTAGGCTATGATTTGGACGACCGGGTAATCGATATTCCTATACCTGTATAAGCAAAGACTTTTCAATTTTCGATAGTAGCCAGGCCGACTCCGGAGTATACCCAGCTTCCTATTCAATGAGTACCCCGCAAGTACAGCGGCCAGGCCGTGAAGCTAACCAGTCACTTTCTACCACTGCTGAGGTTACGCATGAGTGAAAGACGGAATCTGCGCTCCATGCCAAGCCGCTGGCTTCGGAATGGCTTTGCAGTTCTTTTTTTCGGCAATGGCTGTCGCAGTAGTTCAGACTACACAGCTTCTGATGACAGGATGATGAGTGAATTGGCAAAGAATATGGAAGAAGTGATTACGACCTACTTTGAGATACGTTCGCAGACGTCTGGAGGAACTGAGGAGAAACGCGAAACTCCTGCGTCCGGTCTCCGGGTCAAGATTGTAACTCAGATATCCCGAACATGAAGCAGAAGTACTTCTCACTGGTCCGTGACTTTTGGTTTTGTGAATACAGGACAACCATTGTAATAAACGAGACGAAAGAAATGATTTGGGTCTCACTTCTTTTCGGACATGATGCCACATCACAGAGTAATCGGTTTCCGACGTTTCAGGGTACCGATTACCTAGTGATGCGGAGTCATAACCCAGAATAATACCGTTTTCGAAAACACAAAAGTGAAAACCTCATCTCGAAAATGATTTGAACACTCCAATTTTTGTTATTACTCACATAACCGTGTTCCGAAGTGAGCTTCCTAGCGACTATCAAAGGCAGTCCCAAGCCTACCGACTAAGAGCTGAGATTTTCACGAACTTCAATACCAGACAAGTCTTCCGGAATATGAAGCTGCCTAGTGTGGTAGAAATTTACGAAAACGGAAACGTCGGCTCTGCTATGTGTTGCCTCGCTCCACCCTAAAGATGTAGGTAGCAGATCCTTCCAAAACGCTATCAATTTGCTAGCAGACTACACGGCGTCAAATTCCACAAAATTGTAATCTTCTGTTCCCCAGCAGTTCATAAAACATCCTACACACACCAGACCCTCTGACAATGGGGTTCTTCAGACCTGAAACACAGAGGTGTACTATGGGTGATTTCAGGCTTCCACCGCGAAGCAGAAGAAGAAGAGCGCAGGTCTCAGACCTGAACCAATTATTAACTAGGGTTAAAAAAAAAACTCTTTCGAATTTCATTCGGGAAATTACAGTGGTTATCGAAATCACTTTTGAATTTAGACTCTAAATCGGTTGCATCAACAGTTTCTCTGTGTGCATCACACCTTGTCTGCAAAACGCTTCTTTCAAAACACTTAACCTCAGTGTGTTGAAAAGTTATTCGAAAACAGCTCTACTTACAGGCTACTAAGATCGTGCGGTCCGCTATCCACACGCCCGTTATGAATTGAACGCGTCAAAGGTCAACAAGGCAGGACCGACTGAAGTATACATTGTACTGCAGTTTATTTCTGCCATCTTCATCTCCTGTTCGTAACTACTACCAACTATGCACAATGACAACCGAAACCATATGTTATCAAATATTAGCCTTCGTGTGTATAATTGTTATAAAATCATTTAACTCTTTGTTGCCTGATACACTTCTGACCACACATAAATATTAAATTCTTTCCCCAAAGGGAACAAACTGTTTGCTGTTTGAAATCCAACCGGTTTATGTTGTTTACCGAAATAATAACTGTGTATTACGAGAATCATATGAAACACACACTGTGTGGGAAAATGCGTACTTAATGTCAGCGCAGGTAGTACACATAGATACCACTGGACGTTAATGGGGTCAAGACACTGCAGAACATTTCCTGGGGAAAGAGAGAAGTGTGACGTATTTCGGATCACGACGGGGATGCCATTTCTTCATTGCAAGAACTCACGGTAGGACCCGTTCCGGTCAAGAAGTGTCACCCTCTGACGCATGTTAATAAAGGAGTCGTTCCTTAATCAGCGGCGAACATGTGGGTGTTGAAGTGCTTCAAGTGTCCGACAGTGCGAATCACACCATTTGTATGGCTTCCCATTTATGGCCCTTCAGGGGTGACCATAATAGCGACTTTGGGTTAATGGTTGACTGGGTCAGTCAATTACCCTTCAACTAATATTTAACCGGCTCTCAGACTCACCCGCCTTGGATGCAAGCAAAACGGCAAGAATAGTGTCATTACTAATGGATTTAATAGATTAGTTCCACCACTACTTGGAGATATCAAAATACTATTTTACCACATGTCTGTAACTGATGGAACACCATCAAGCTTATAGCATGCCAGTGATAACTTCAGTTTATGAAACGTTTTTACTACTTGACTTTAACAGTTTGTTCGGATAAGTAGCTTTTCGATTACCCGCCACATCGCTCGATTATGCAACAATCCACTGTGTTCACTTCTTGAAGACAGTAATTATGTTTCGGTCTGCTATTCCTTGACTTACACTTTTAAAAAAACCGGTGCTGCTATCTGTTGTTAGTGGTCCAAAACGGACTCCGGCGTGGCCTGCCAGATCAAACACATTCTCCGCTCTTATTAACATCCTGCCAACTCTCTTCCAAGAAACAAAATGATACAAGCGTATTATTGCTGTTGCTATAATACGTAGAAAAATATCTGAAGTCATGGATACATTATGCATGCAAACGATCTATAAAAGCTAACCTCAATAACTCGATGTTATGCGGGCACATATTTATGTACTCATATATGAGGTCACACTACCAAAAGGTGTATCACAGCGGTAATGCCGTAGATGTGTATTTAAAAGATGCCTGGTTCGAAATTGGTCCAGTCATCATTTGTCCTAAATGAGGTGTTCTGTGCTTTCTCTCAGTCCCAACAGACAAATCCTTTCCAATTCGGCATTCATCATTCCTCTTGCCATTCGATGCTGCATGGCAGGGGCGATCATAACGCGTCTCGCGCACGTCACTGGTGCTGTTCGCGCCAGTTGCCTGTAAAAACACGACATTCCGGCGGTTGTGAACGGCGTTTTTAATTACTAAAGAAACGAGACTCGTCAGTAACTGAATCAAACCTGTCATAGGACGAGCCCGGTGGTCGTCGGGTCTCGGCCGTAGGTCTGCGACTGCTCGATTGCTGGGAACGCGGGTTCAAATACAGCTGAGAGCATGGATGTTCGTCGATGTTATTTGCTCTGTGTTGTGTAGTTAACGGCCTCTGCGACGGACTGATCACTCTTTCAGACGAGTCCTATCGAGTGTGTGTCTAGCTTCATGCAATCTGGAATACTCGAAGGCAAGGCGGCCTAGGTCCGATATAAGATATTGCGCCTCAAAAAAAAAACTATTATACTTAGTTGAGCAGAAATAAGAAGTCATCAACTTTTTTCTTTAGTAATTTAAGGCCCTTGCCTCATATGGGGGCCGGGATAGCGTAGTCTTTATAGAGACTTGCTATGCGCTGTAAGGTCCGGGTTCCTAACACCCATGAGGGAAATTTTCTCTTCTCCATACACGTCCAGACCTGACTTGGCGCCCACCCAGCCCCCTCTACAATGGGTATCCGATATATTTCACAGAGACAAAGCGGCCAGGGTGTTACCTTAACCAACCACCCCCAACTGGCGCTCAGGATAAGAATTGGTAAGCTACCCCTTTACACCCTTTCAATGCCTGGCATATTATAGGGTTAACTTTACAGATACCTTTAAAACTAAACTCCGTGGCCTTAGTCCGCACGCGAACTATACCGACAGAGCGGCCGCCGCCGGTCGGCGAAGTTAGTGCCAACTTTTGCGGTTAGAGGGGTGTCACGTGGTCAGCGCAACGTGTCCCCACAGCCGTTAATCTCTGTTTTCTAGACCTGGAGCCGCTACTTTTTTCATTCAAGTAGCTCCTCAATTGACCTCACGAGGCTGAGTGG
>Ga0123354_10010658_pt1 | contig 14175 bp, 12 predicted proteins | sample TergutLab28metaG_2_FD_97872 | JGI IMG/M metagenome (GOLD analysis project Ga0123354, IMG submission 97872) | Labiotermes labralis P4 segment gut microbial communities from Petit-Saut dam, French Guiana - Lab288 P4 | ecosystem: Host-associated > Arthropoda: Insects > Digestive system > Gut ... | reverse complement strand
GCGTATAGAAATTTATACAGAGGACATACACAACGTTTTGAACTGTCAAAATGTAGCAAAACACACCGAGTTTTACCTCGGATAGTTATGGTTCAATGTGACTTCCATTGGTAATGCGGCAGTTCGAAACGTTGTGTATGTCCTCTGTATAAATTTCTATACGCTTTCAAAGTTGTAAAGCTCTTTTTGAAACACCCTGTATAATACTTAATCAGTACCGATCACGATTGTCCTCATTTTGAACCGCCCTCATTCTCCTGTTACTTCCTTCTAAGCCCGAATATAAGCCTCAGCACCCTGTCTTCGAACACCCTCAGCTTCTGTTCTTCCCTCAGTGCGAGACCTAGTTTCACTCCCCTGTAAAACTATGGTACGACGCTAGTTCTCCCGCCCCCCGTGGCTGTTTGTACACAACACACAACAAACACCAGAAACGACCGTCTATACCCCCAGCGGGATTCGAGCTCGCGATCCCAGCACTCCAGCGGCTGCAGCCCTGCTCACAGCACGCCGATCGTCCCGTTCGGTCAATGTACGGTCTACACTTCTTACACCAGACTCCATACTGCACGAATGGTTGCGATGTGATCCACATATGTGATATCAGGAGAGCACTGGGAATACCGGAATGGTCTGGCACGGCCAATCAGTCTGTCAGGAAATACAGATATGCGTCGCTTAATGACGGGGATACGTTCTGAGAAATGCGTCGTTAGGCAATTTCGCCGTAATGGGAACGTGTACTTACACAATCTTAGATAGTACAGTGTAGCCTTCTACACACCTAGGCTATATAGTATAGCCTATTGCTTCTAGGCTACAAACCTGTACAACATGTTACTGTACTGAATACTGTAGGCAATTGTAACACAATGTATTATAATATTATGATGTAATCTTATGGGACCACCGTCGTATATGCGGTCCGTCGTTGACCGAAACGTCGTTATGCGGCGCATACCTGTATAACCAAGTTCATCACCTATTCTTTGCACCAGTTCCTGTATATACAAGCCCTCCTTCATATTTGGGCTATCATTTATAACCATCTTCAGGGTGTACCAACACTTCAAGACGTATGTAGCATTATTATACAGCTTTGTAAACTGTAAGTGGTACAGTACATAATGCCTGTATGATATTGTATTGTGTTATGTTAAAATTATGCTAAAATTATGTGACAGTTGTGTGACGACGCTGTGCACGTCCTTAAGAATTGGTACTTCCCGAAGTTGGTTATCAGTAATGCCGACACTTAGTGCAATTTGTTGGTGATAAAGTTGTTCATGTGCATCAGTTGTACGGAAGATGCACAATATTACTGCAGGAAACGTTTCTTCAAGGAATGTCCGCACATACAGTTTGTGAGATAAGGACCGTGGGGGCAACAGAAAGCTTCGCCTGCTATCGGCTATCTCCGTAAACGTTCGTCAGACAGTTGACGGTTGAACACGATTAGGCAAGTACACAACATATACTGTTTATGGATCACGGTGACATGTTTCGACCACTTCAATAATCCTTTTGTAATTCTGTGCAACCTGAAGATGACCGAAACCTATAGCTGTGATCCATACAAAACATGCGTTGTGCAGTTGACTGACTGTACTCACTGCCATATAACCGACAGCACATCGTACAGCAGTTGCGATGTAGAATGGCTGTAGTTAAATGCCAGCCTTTCTAAGATTGTGTGGTTTCGGATATTTAGGTCTGTGAATGTCAGAGATGTCCTTGCAATTAATTGTTAAGTGTGTAATAATGACTGAGATTGAGCTTACATGTAACAAAGAAGACAGAAGTGCTGTGCTATGGAAGGTGAGTGAACGAAACGTACTGACATGGTCTGTAGCTTGCAGTTTCTATCGCACAGTACACAACCGGTGACCAAACACACGACAATGCAGCGGGTTAACGCGAGCGCCTGTGGTTCTGCTTGTTCATTACCGACACAACTACAGCCTGTTTCTTCTTGTGTGTGAGTGTTTTGTGTGACTGGTTTCAGATTGTGAAGCCTGGCTGCCGTACTGCAGCGCTGCTATCATAAGGCTTTATACGAAGGATGTTCAATAAATAAAGTTCTCCAGGTCCTACAAATAAAATAAGAGTTCACTAAATAAAGTCTCTTACACAAAAACGTTTACTTCTCAAAGTAATCACCGAACACACCGAGTTAAATTCAGTCTCGGCAGAAAAAGTGATCTTGCACTAGGAAGCACAATCAAACAGCGATTTCACTTTGTTTTGTTTGAGCAGTAAAATGGTGCAGCGATGTATCAACAGCTGTGAAAATGGTGCAGCGATGTATCAACAACTGTCAAAACGATACTGCAATGTATCAACAGCTGTCAAAATGGTACAGCGATGTATCAACAGCTGTCAAAATGGTACAGCGTTGTATCAACAGCTGTCAAAATCCCGATTTTAACTGTGACGGAATTTTTATCGTGTATTCAAGGCGTGACAAATGCGTCCTGTGCTAAGGGATTGTGTTGAGCAATGTCGACACTTCAGTTCAATAAATGAGCTGCAGTTAACATTGTAATGACCTTGGGAACGTTACTTACTGCACACATTTCGTATAATCAGTGTAGCGTCTTTAGTACAGCAAGTAATTACGAAACAAACTGTATTTCAGCATGCTGTGATTACGAATTACTCATATTCGACCTTTGAAGCCATATTTGGAGATTATGTCCATCTTCCTGTCCGTGACCTGCTATCAATGATTAAGCCATTTGTGGATTTCTTATTCCTTTGGTATGGGAGTTTTTTACAAAACTTGTCGAACAAGCACGACTTTCTTGAAAAATCGGCTCAGGGCCAGCCATACGTTGCTTGAGGTCGTCAATGGATTTCTTTCCACATGTCTTGATCGGTGTGGGTACAGTGCGTTACGTCACAGAACTACGTAATGCTGTCAGTGTAGGCACAGCCGTGCTGTGTAAGTGCAGTAAGTGCACTGTCTGTCCCAATGTTCCACTTTTATTGTCCGTAATTCTGTGTAGAGATGTGCCACAGTCTGTTGAGGATTGTTGAGTTTCGTGCAAATCGGCGCAGGGAGCGCCGTAAGTGGAAGTACATTTTGACGTGTACTGCGAACTGCGTGACATTTGGAAACGGGGTGGGGGGGGGGAAGTTGTGTAAGCTAGGTGTTCCGTGTAATGTTACGGACTGCACCGTCCGCAGTCTTTATTATCGGCTGCTATTCATTTTGGACACATCGTTATTTTTATTACATCTTTTAATAAAGGAGCAAGAGAAACATAGCTCTAGAGCGAGTAGAATTTACTTACTGGCATCTTGATTTGACTCCAGACACCGGTCGTGGAGGTAAAGGCTCATTCTATGAAGAGTTTAGCACTAGATGTACGTTAGTCGTGAGATTCACGCCCTAGCCGACTTTATCCCTGAGGAATGTGTCAAAGCCTGGCTTGACGGGAAGTTTTTGGTCAAAAGAAGAAATGTCCGAACCTCTATGAAGCTCAACCCCGATACCCAAGCCGCAGTGAGGCACGAGCTGTGTTGTCAGATAACTTTTACTGCTTAAGATGTTAATATTATGTTCATAATTGTTATCTGATGTTCCTGAATTTTTCACACACACTTTGAATGCAGGACACCACATCACATACACATGGTCCTAGTGCTATATGGCAGGTGTTGAGAGAACAGCAGTGGATCCAACCTGGTGCCACAAGACGCTGTGGCGGTGGCCAAATAGTTACCGATGTTTCGAAAGATTCTAGTGCCTTCATCTGCAGGGACAAGCCGTCGACCCTTCTTTGAATCTTTTTCGATGCCGATGTCATTACATGACATTCCCAGGCAGTGCCCGCTTGTAATTCTGGTAAGGTATACTGCAAACGACTGAACACAAAAATTAACCTGACTTACATGTAAAGACCAAGTCCGTACCGCGCAGTAAACACACTCCGTCTCTGTTATAAAAACCATTCAGTTAGTGCTGTATAGGGAAATAATCGCTCTTTGTTCTGTGATCCACTCAAAACATACAAATACACTGTGGGCAGAAAGTAGAATGGTTGAATGTCAAACTGGTGGCACATATAGTGACCTGACCACTGGGCTTTGAAGGGTATCCAAAATTTTTTGGACTGGTGCCGCCATCTATACAGTATTTGTGGTAGCGCGAAGCACCGTTAGATGGTAGGACTACCATGTCTAGCGAGTCAGTGTGCCAAGTTGCACCAAGCTGGGTGGACGTGGGCAGTTTTCACACGCGTTTTTTGGAGTCGTGTATGTGACCTGTGGCGATTTTCACGCTGGGTCAGAGAAAGGAACAGCGAGTGTGCATCAAATTTTGTGCCAGTCTTGGGAAAAGTGCTACGGAGACTCTCACAATGATTCAACAAGCCTTCGAGGACCAAAGCTTGAGTCGTGCGCAGGTGTTTCAATGGCATGCCCGGTTCAATATCGGTCGCACATCAGTTGACGATGAACACACAGGGAGACCCAGAAGCTGCACAACTCCTGAAACTGTTGCACCAATTCAAGAGCTCGTCCGTCAGGGTCGACGTCGGACCATTCACGACATTGCCGAGGGGGTGGGAATTGGTTATGTGACATGCCAACGGGCTCTGACGGAAGAATAGGGCATGCACCGTTTCGCAACCAAATTTGTGCCCAGGATCCTGACAGCTGACCAGAAGCAGCAGCGTGTCAACGTCTGTGCTGAACTTAGTCAGCTCGCCTCCGATGATGAAATCTTCTTGTCCGGGGTCATCACTTGTGATGAGAGCTGGGTGTACGGTTACGACCCTGAGACAAAGCAACAGTCTTCCCAGTGGAAAAGCCCCACGTCACCAAGGCCAAAAAAGGCCAGACAGGTGAAAAGCAATATCAAGAGCTTGATCATCACTTTCTTTGACGTTAAAGGGATTGTACACACAGGCCAAACTGTGAATTCCGGGTTCTACTGCAACGTTTTGCGGCGACTGCGTGAAAATGTGCGAAGACGTCGCCCCAAACTTTGGCGAGAACGCACCTGGCTGCTTCACCATGACATCGCCCCATCTCACACTTCCGTTCTCACCCAGCAGTTTCTGGCGAAAAACAAAATGACTGTCATCCCCCACCCACCGTACTCCCCTGATTTGGCACCCTGTGACTTCTTCCTATTTGCAAAAAGGAAATTAAAGCTGAAAGGACGCCGGTTTGATACCATTGAGGAGGTACAGACCGAATCGCAGAGAGCGCTTGACACTGATAGAAAAGGACTTCCAGGAAGCGTTCCAAAAATGGAGGAGGCGGTGGGAACGGTGTCTACATGCGGGAGGAAATTACGTCGAGGATGACGGCGGCCGATAGACCTTATGGTGAGTTTTACGATTTTTACAGCGTCAGTCCGGAAAATTGTGGATACCACCTAGTATACATTACACGTAAATTCAGTCCGTACGCGCAGTAAACACTCTAATATCTCGGTTATAAAAAAAACAGTCAGTTAGTACTGTGTAGGGAAATAATCGCTGTTTGTTCTCAGATCCAAACAAAACACATAAATACACTGTGTGGGCAGAACATTGGATACGTGAGGTACCGGAACGGTCACGTGTGAACAGTACGTGACACCATGTAACTCGGTCCATCGGTTTAACACAGTTTGTTTCAGCTACGCGTAATGAAATGGGCAAGTACGTGCTGCTTGCACAGCCTATTGTGTGGTTCCTCTGAACTTTTGTGAATAGAATGAAACACCTGAAATAGGCAGGGCGCTTTTGTTACAGAAGTAAAGCGACTGGAGTAACTTCCGTAGAACAAAGTGGCCATGGCTGTGCGCGCCGCTTCATCATCATCATCATCATCATCATCATCACGTCGAGTAGCTTCAAGTTAAGTGAACAGTGACATTGTTGAAAATAATGGCCTGTCGAGTTGTAAGGGGAGTAGAAAGATACATTTCGACAAAAATGGAAGTGATAGAGGCCGTTTTACCCTGATTTGCTGTGATGACGCTTCAAGACTTATACTCTTATATTACAATTTTCCTTGGGCCGAGTTTTGCTGGGATTTAGCACATTCTTACAGGAAACTGCGTTACCTTCGTCGCCATGTGGAGACAATCTATAGCGTCCTGAGGAAGACATTTGGGCCTAAGTGGGAAGAAGTAACAGGAGGCTGCAGAAAACTGCATAAAGAGAAATTCCGTGTTGTGAGCTTGTCACCAAATATCACTAGGATAATCCTGTCAGGGAGGATGAGATGGACAGGGCATGTGGCATGATGCTACTGTCGTCCTTATTTATCAAGTTTCTACAGAGATATTCCACATTCGCGTTATGTCCCTTCCGTGACACTTCGCTTCCAGCATGCAGCCCATTGGTAATTCATTCCGACAATGTACAAACATATTTGTTTCACAATGAGCGCGTTGTTTATCGTTTCGAGTAAGAAAGAAATTACTTCTCTATTCAGTGCTCCTCGATTTCCGAAAGAGCATTGCTGTGTGGAAGGTTCCCCGGTCGCGCACTTCTGGTAAGAACAACATGTAGGTGAAGATGAGTATTGACCATTGGTAGAATGATACTGACAGGGAAAAAAGTTAAGTACTATGGGAAAAGCCTGTTCCAGTGTCGCTTTGTCCCGCTACAAGCGTCACGTGGACTGTTCCGGGAACAAACCTGGGCTTCCGCGATCAAAGCCCGGCCGGAGCTATGGTGCGGCCTTCGAAAGACTAAGATTAACCTGACTACTTATAAATATTCAGTCCGTACCGCCCAGTAAACACTCCGCCTTGTTTATAAAAACTAGTCAGTTGATTCTGTATAGGGAAATAATCGCTGTTTGTTCTCATATCTACACAAAAGCATAAATACACTGTGTGGGCAGAACGCTGAATTGTTGAATGTTAAACTGGCAGTACATATAGTGACCACTGGGCTTTGAAGGGTTAATATACATTACACGTACATTCAGTCCGTACCGCGCAGTAAACACTATCTCGGTTACAAAAACCAGTCAGTTAATGCTGTATAGGGAAATAATCGCTGTTTGTTCTCAGATCCACACAAAACACATAAATACACAGTGTGGGCAGAATGTAGAATTGTTAATGTTAAACTGGTGGTACATATAGTAACCACTGGGCTTTGAAGGTTTAAATAGCTAGCGTTTTTTCATCCAGGCTGACAGCATTCAGAATTGTTTTAAGTGTCAAATTCGGCTGTCAGACATTCTCGTATGTCCATAGGATTCTGACATCTGCTGATGGCTTAAGTGTGAATAAAGTCGACCTGTCGTTCTGTAGGCCTTACCATGGTTCAAGCAGTTAGTCGCTGGATTCTGACACCAGACACCCGATTTCGACCCCAGGGCAGAGCAGTGGGATTTGTCATTTGTTCCAAGAATGTCCCATATTTAAGTATCTCGCGCGGCTGGTACAGTACTCGCATTGGCATTAGCACTGCCAAGGGATTCGCTCTATTCCCAATTAGAACAAAGATAGGATATGCACGTATGACGTAACATAGAAGCGCGTTCGTGCAACCAATGTTGCAGTGGAAAAGCAATAAGTATTACATATTCTGAGTGTGTGTGTCTGTAGCCTTAGTTATCCATCATACAATGCGCATGCGTTATATTGTCATTTGTGGCCTGTCGGGCTGTACAGTATTTTCCACGCTTTATCACAAAAGGCACTTTGTTCTAAAAATGTTTTTGAAACTAAAATGCGTGTTTTGATTTTCTGCAAAACTTTTGTTTAAAATATTGCTCTTTCTAAGAAGAAATGGGCGAGGTGTGATCAAAAACGTATGTCGGTCCTCATATGAAATGCACGTTATTTTTGTTAGATTGCAGTGAATATTGAACTTTCCCAACAAAGTTTCGAAAAGTACTGAAATACCAAGTTTCATGAAAATCCGTCCTGTAGAGCCGAGTTGTTCCATGTGGATGAACGGTCGGACGGACAGACAAACAAGACAAAGCTAATAGTCGCTTTTCGCAATTCGCGAACGCGCCAAAAAATAAACAAGTATTGTCTAGAACAGCACATGCACAGACTTGGTTGTAAATCGACCCCCATCCATAATTTTATTGTGTCAGATTCCCGCATTCACAACGCGGCTGGGCCGGATATAACAAAACATTAACGCAGTGTGATTCTGTCCCTTTAACCTTCTAAGGCCCAGTGGTCACTATATGTACCGCCAGGTTTAACATTCAGCAGTTCTGCTGTCTCCTCACACAGTGTAGTTATGTGTTTTGTGTGGATCTCAGAACAAACAGCGATTATTTCCCTAAATTTCATTAACTGACTTGTTTTTGTAACCGAGACGGAGTGTGTTCACTGCGCGGTACGGACTGAATTTGCGTGTAATGTATATTAAACCTTCAAAGCCCAGTGGTCACTATATGTACCGCCAGTTCAACATTCAACAATTCTACGTTCCGCCCACACAGTGTGTTTATGTGTTTTGTGTGGATTTTATAACAAACAGCGATTATTTCCCTATACAACTTTACCTGACTGCTTTGCATAACTGAGATATAGAGTGTTTACTGCGCGGTATCAGCCGAACTTACATGTAATGTATATAAACCCTTCAAAGCCCAGTGGTCACTATATGTACCACCAGTTTAACATTAAACAATTCTACGTTTTGCCCACACAGTGTATTTATTTATTTTGTATGGATCTCAGAACAAACAAATTCCCTTCTCTCCTCTCCCCCAAGAAAAACTAACTTTTATTCAGTAAAAATGAATGCCTTAAGTGAGACAGGTCTGCCCACCCGCCCATTATGGCAGGAACTAAACTGTCTGTGGGTTTATCATGAAGATCGGTTTAGAAGCTCTTAACAAAAATTTGACTAGCAGACATGGAGTTTGAGGGCACGTAAACTCGACTTAGGGCGAAAATTGGTTTTGATCCACAGTTCCCATATTTCTTATAAATCCAGTCGAAACTGAGCACAAAATACGCTCACGTAATGCCGCTGAGAAGTTCAGAGTTTCGTGAGAATCGATGCAGTGACAGCCACACTGTACGTAGGAGCGAAAAGCAAATTTGGCACTTTTTTCTGCATTTTCTAGCCTATGTGCAAGAAATTCGATACCAAAGATGACCACAAAACTGTACTGAGTGACACTGTGAGTGTCGTTAAAACAGGCGCGGTGACCACCGTACATAGAGCACAGTCACTGTCCGGTGTAGCTCAGTCTTCACGAAATGCCGGTCGGTGCGGTGTATTTAGAGGCGTAAGTGCATTCTATCTGCACTGACGACACGGTCGTACTAGGGTGAAGTCTGATATAAGAAAACCGCACGTAATTTTACAAACGGTATTATTTAGTAACCAGCCTGTCATTCTACAGCGACTGCTGCTGTCCAGGTACCTTCACTGTAACATTTCTAACGTAAAAATTCCCTCCCCTACCGCACTGTATAATGTTTATCACGTCCTTTGTTTACTTGTGTTCTTGTTTCACTAAAAATTACGTTCAGCTATTTTCGCTCAACATTTCTGCCCCATTCTGCAGTTCAGCAGCTGTGTCAGTTGTTACTCGATCCGATAAATTAGGCTCCAACGGGCAGTTTAACCTCACATTTCACTGACTTTTTGTGCCATCCCGTTTAGTGCGCGACACTGCACAATTTGCAACAACACTTTCTTTTGCTTCTAATTGTAATGCATTTCAATGCTGCTAAGCAATAATGAAGATCCCGTTTTCCGTCCAAAATTTGGTAAGAAACTTTAAGGTTTTTAAACGAAATTTGATGATGTAGTTGAAAAAAAAAAGCTTCGAACGATCGCGCGTTTTGCGAAAATCGGCGCAGCGAAAGCCGTACTTTACTTCAGGGCGTAAATGGATTTCTGGATGTTCTTTCAGCATTTAGTCTTTCGATTTGGGTGAAAATTCGGCTGAAGAGCTGTGCACATGATGATGTTTAGAATGTGTCAGTTTTGTGATAATCGGCACGAGGAAGGCCGCTGTTTTCTTATGGGCATAAACGAAAATGACGTTTGTGTGTGCACCGTGAGACGCGATTGACTTTTCGACAGAAAGGAACACCTAGGTAAAGTCACTACACCGTTTGAGATGGCTTTGAAAAAAAATGAAATATTCACATCTAACGCGAGTCTGTTAGACCGTCTGTTAGTTGCACTGCAACGTACAGTACAACGATAAATACTTACATGAGTTCGTTAGACGTGTCGTCAGTCTCACTGCAGCTCCAAACACAACAATCAACACACTGTACACTGCGCAAAAACACACCAACTTATGGCCCGAATTCGGCCTTCGATTCATCTTTAAATAGTCGCAATGAACATTCGCACAGGGGGAGGTGCTTGAGGTGGGATTTGTAACTTCAACACAAGTAAAATAGACTGAAACGTGTCAAAAATACAGTCAGTTGGAGAAGGTACCGCGGGGGGAGGGGGGGAGGCTTGCCGTGTCATTGTTGAGGTGCGTGGGATAGGGAGGGAGGGAGGCAATCGCCATTACGATTATGTGAGGTTGGCAGGGCAGTGCAAGGACGGAGTGGGAGGTGCTGAGGATGTTATTGGGCCCTGGGACAAGGAAACAGCGAGGTGATGGTAAATACATTTCAAGAGCTTTGTGAGTTCTGCATTGTTCTGCTGTCATTGCCCCTTTAGAGGCTGCAGAGTGAGGGGGGGATACCGTACGGAGAGACTTGATATTTAGTATTTATCTTGGGCGGCGGGGGTGGGGGCAAAGTCTACTGCGCTAAAGGTTTCCAGGTAGGCAGTGCCCGCTCGTCCATCCGGTGAAGGTTGGCTGGAGGCAAGGTAGGGCGTTGGGAAGTGGCCTCTAGGGAAGACAAAGTTGAGCAACTTGGCTAAATTTTGTGTTTTGAGGGCAACATTATGACGACATTTTGATCAGGTTTGGAGGGCTGCGTTTGGGCGGAAAGCTTGGGTTTGAATCATGTAGTGCAACGTGGAATTTAAGTACTGACGGAGCATTTGCCATTGAAACGAGGAAAACCACAGGAAGCGAAGTGTATTTAAGGATTCAGGTCCTAGCGCGCAGTAAACACACGCCGTCTCGGTTATAAAACCCAGCCAGTAAATGATGTACAGAGAAATAATTGCTGTTTCTTCTGAGATGCATACAAAACACATAAATACACCGTGTGGGCAGAATATAGAATTGCTGAATGTTAAACTAGTGGTACATATGGTTACCACTGGGCTTTGAAGGGTTACATCAAGGAATATTTGATAGGAGGAACATGTAGCAGGTACATGATACAGTTGGTGCCGGACGGTTGTGGTTAATGTTAAAGGTGTGTATTAGGTTCGATGTTCGTAATTCTTGTTGTGATGGTGAAGGCTGAATTTAGAAATGGCGGAAAGCGATATTTGTCCTTTGTGGGAATCAATTGCTGCTTGTGGAGAGTCTTTTGCTACTGTCGGTGTACAGTGGAACGGGGAAGAGGCGAAACATGCAAGCACTGAATAATATTTCCAAACAAGCCTGATCTATGACTCACCTCCTGAAACTCTTGATAAGTATCAATAGCACAAAACTATTTACTTTCTGTCTCTCTCGGAAAATTTGCCACACTGTACAACGGTGAGCATTTTGTGGTGCTCGTTTTAGACGGATTAGATTGTTATGGAAAAGAAATTGAGGTTCTGTAAGGAAAGAAGAATGTTGTTATTTGGATGTGCCTACATTTTATTATAAGAAACAAATGCAGATAATCGGCAATTGTATATTTGGTCATCGGCAACTGAAGGAACACTAGAACTTTGATCATAGCTTTCACTATATGTACCGCCAGTTTAACATTCAACAATTCTACGTTCTGCCCACACAGAGTGTTTATGTGTTTTGTGTGGATCTGAGAACAAACAGCGATTATTTCCCTATACAGCATTAACTGACTGGTTTTTATAACCTAGACGTAGAGTGTCCACTGCGCGGTACGGACTGGATTTATGTTGAATGTACATGAACCCTTCAAAGCCCAGTGGTCACTATATGTACCATCAGTTTAAGATTCAACAATTCTACGTTCTGCCCACACAGTGTATATATGTGTTATGTGTGGATCTGAGAACAAACAGTGATAATTTTTGTACAGAATTAACTAACTGGTATTTACAACAGAAATATAGTGTTTACCGCGCGGTACGAACTGGGTCTTTACGTATAATTCCGTACAATATATTTCGGTTTAATTTTAATATTTATTAATCACAAGACATGATTTGCAATACAAGGCCTATACTGAGGAAGGTCGTGTATGTATGATGTATTGTAAATGGCTCTATGTAGAATGTTGAAAGACCTTTATGCAGGCTAAGATAAAATGTGTGAAACCAACAAAGCCTGTGAATGACCGTGGATACACCCACGCTCTCCTCACAAGACAGACACCAGTCTTCACAGTTCATAGACTGAAAAGTGTTGGTGAGCCCCTCACTTAAACTGACTGGCCGTCATTCTTAACGCTACTGCAGCTTAGTGCTGAGGATCAGTGTGGAACTTGGGACGTACTTTTGAACTTACTGAGAATAAAATGAAGCAGAGGGCATTCATTTTAAGGTCATTCATCCCCGTTGTGCTGTTGATAATATATATATATATATATATATATATATATATATTTCCCAGTATACAGTTTTACACCACACCTTATATAAGTCGATTAGACAACTAAATTCATTTTATTACAGGCCATTATCAGGCCTTCACTTGAAGGAACTATTCAACACAAACGTGTGACTAGGAAAGAGATGTGTGTCGTGTATATGGTGAATAAATGAATGTTAGACCATTTTTGATGCTTTATTGACGGAAACTTCGTATGAAGTACTTTGTAAAGGAAGCGATCTCTGTCCTTATTGCAGTCATACGTTTTATTGAGTGGTTCTTACAGGAAGGCCTGGTGAAAACTTCTATTAAACCGAAACTTGTTGCCTAGTCGATGTATAAGTGGTGTTGTGTGTATTTGTATGGGGAAATATGTATATGAAGGCTTTCATGAAGAAAGTGATGAATCGGCAGCTGACGAAATAAGACACTGTAACAGCCGTAATAGTTCGGTGCTGTTACGAGTATTTCGGTTATTTGAATACACAGTTGTTATCATAACGTGAATGACGGTAGGAGAAAACCCCCAATCGTACACACTTCGTTAATCTCCGTGACGATTCGGCAGACAGTTGACAGTCGAATGCAGAAGTGAAGATGGCAGTTGTCCTGTGTTTGAGGAGACTGATCTGCGAATGTGACCAATATTTGTAAGAAAAGGATTTCGACAACTGGCGGGCAAGAAGACTGAAGTGCTGCGCTGTGGAAGGCGAGTGAACAAAACGCACTGATATGGTCTGTAGCTTGTAGTAAACACACTTAAAATATCGATATGGTCTGTAGCTTGCAGTTTCTATCGAAAAGTACTGATGGTTACACAACCGGCGACCAAATACACGGCACTGCAGCGGGTTAACGCGACCGCCTGTAGTTCTGCTTGTTCATTACCGACACAACTACAGCCTGTTTCTTCTTGTGTGTGTGTGTGTGTGTGTGTGTGATCTCGCTGGTTTCGGTCTGGCCTATGATATCGGTCTGAAATAAGCCAGGTTGCCATACTGCAGCAGTGCAATTGATTGCTGTTGCACAAACCATACTTTGGTTTCACATGACGTCAGTTCTACAGGCCGCAGGCCAAGTCTTGAAGTTTCAATACCATGTAACCCAGTTGCAGTATCGCCTGTACCTTTAATGCCCTTCCTTGTTTTATCTGCAGTAGATTATCGATGTTGAAGTGTGCACTACCGCAGCTGTGACTGCTAACACCATGTGTCCTGCAGTATGCAACCTTCTGATCTATATAACGTTTACGGTATCACGTAAAATGTATCGCTACCTGTTGTTATCCTCCTCAACCCGCAGTGTTATTTTTTCCTTTGATTTTCACAGTTACATTTTATCTCATTTCATGGTTATTTGGGACTGACAAAACCGTCACGAATATCAGAATCACGAATATACGAATCCATTCTCAGTGTGTAGTGCCTTTTTGGTTCCAAGAACTTATGAGGTTTAATAACTGTCCAACAAGATGCGACTTATTCAGTTTATTACATTTCTGTAGGCAGCTCTACATGTTTCGGGTGTTGACACCCATCATCAGGAGCTGGTACAACTGTAATTACAGCTTCTGGTATT
>Ga0123354_10010656_pt1 | contig 14177 bp, 11 predicted proteins | sample TergutLab28metaG_2_FD_97872 | JGI IMG/M metagenome (GOLD analysis project Ga0123354, IMG submission 97872) | Labiotermes labralis P4 segment gut microbial communities from Petit-Saut dam, French Guiana - Lab288 P4 | ecosystem: Host-associated > Arthropoda: Insects > Digestive system > Gut ... | reverse complement strand
TTTACCGTTAAGTTGTAAAAGAAATACGGTTACTGCCTTATCATTAGGAAAAACAACCCAATACTCGCAGACTCCGGCTTTTTCGTAGAGAGAAAACTTTTCATTCATATCCCGTTTTCCTGTGCTTGGAGACATTACTTCCACAACTAAATCCGGAGCGCCGATGCAGCCTCTTTCGTCCAATTTTGCAGGGTCGCAAACTACACAAATATCCGGTTGTACCACATTGTAAATCTGATCATCGGCAATTTCCCCGTTCATCGGTAAACGAACATCGAATGGGGCTGTAAAAACTTCACATTTTCCTTTTCTTCGATTAATATGCGACCAAGCCTTTCCAAAAAAAGTTCCGGTTGAGCGTGCATGTTTTAGAAAAGGCGCTGAAAAGGCATAGACAACTCCATCAATAATTTCCCGCATTTTATCATCCGACCAAGACAAATAATCTGCGTATGAATATCGTTGCTTCTCGTATGCAATGACCGGATCCGCAACTTTCAGTGTTGTTTCTTTCAATTCAGCGGATTCATCTTCCGATTGTTCGACGTGGTTTTCCTCGCCTTTCACTTTTGCTGTTTTTTTAGATATTTCTCAACAAAAGTACTATGAAAAATCGGAACGACAAACATGTATTATTCAAAAGTTGTATCTTTGCCGAACAAGATTTGATATTAATGTAAAAAGACCAATGTTAAAACACTATATACATTTACAATACAAGATGGCTGATCGTCTGTTTAAATCCTACGGACTTCATCCGCTTATCGCTTACCCGCTGTTAGTCATTATTTTTACAGGGTTTTCATTGTTGCTTTTTTATCCTCAAATCGTTTATATGCAATACTTTTACTTGCTTATCCCGATTTATTTTTCATTCAATTTGGCGGAACCGGGCAGAAACGATTTTCTCAAGATTTGTTTCACCGATAAAACATACAGGAGCGTTCGTATTGCGGAAAATCTGATTATCGCTTTACCGTTTCTTGCATTTCTTCTGTACAAACAGCGTTTCTTTTTGGCATTGCTTCTGAGTGTGCTTATGATTTTTTCCGCAACGGTAAATACACGGGCACGATTCTCTTTTGTTATCCCTACGCCTTTTTCTAAAAATCCTTTTGAATTTACGGTCGGATTTCGTAATACGATTTATCTCTTTGCACTTACCTATGGATTGACCGTAATTGCCGTTGTCGTCGATAATTTTAATCTCGGCGCTTTTGCATTGATAGTAACGTTATTAATTCCATGCGGTTTTTATATGAAACCGGAAAATTCCTATTATGTCTGGCAATTCAATCTGTCGCCTGCACGCTTTCTGTACTATAAAATGAAAACGGCATTCGTATATTCATTACTGTTAAGTTTGCCGATTATTCTTGTTTTAAGTGTTTTTTATCTTGAAAACGCATGGATTCCGGTCTTATGCTTTATTTTGGGATATGCCTTTTTAGTCCTTTTTATTCTTATAAAATATGCTTGTTTCCCCGACGAAACGGGCATTCCGGAAGGTATTGTGATCGTGTTATGCTTTATTATCCCGCCTTTACTTTTAGTCATGATACCTTATTATTTCAATCAAGCGGTCAAACAACTTAAAACGATTTTGCCATGATAGAAACGGTTCAATTATCCAAACAATACGGAAAAATACGGGCGCTTCAAAATATTTCCATCCGTTTCGAGGAGGGGAAAACAATCGGCGTTGCTGGTATAAACGGAGCGGGAAAAACAACGCTTTTCCGGTGTATCGCAGGATTGGAATCCTACGAAGGACAAGTACTTTCCGACTGTAACCCATTGAAAAACCAGCTTGGTTTTCTGCCGACCGAACCTTACTTTTTCCCGAGAATAACCGCTCAAGAATACATTCAATTACTGACCAATGCGCGAGGAAAGAAAATCAAAGACATCGAACGTCAAAACATCTTTGATTTACCCTTGAATCAATACGCTTCTACTTTTTCGACCGGTATGAAAAAGAAGCTTGCCCTGTTAGCCGTTCTTTTGCAGGGAAACGATTATTATATCTTGGATGAACCTTTTAACGGTGTTGATATTCAAAGTAATCTGATTATTACGGAAATCATTCGCAAATTACAGACATTGAACAAAACAGTTATTCTTTCTTCACATATTTTTTCCACTCTAAGCGATACTTGCGACGAAATTTATTTGCTGCATCAAGGACAATTGGAGCAATCCGTTTCGAAGCAAGATTTTGACAAATTAGAAGCAGGGATGAAAGCGTTTTCTATCGGAAATAAAATCGACCGGCTGGGATTGTTATGAAAACTGACTTCTGTTATTTCGAACGAAGTGAGTAAAACCTAATTATCCGAATCGGTTTCCCGTTCAACCACCGGCGGTTTTCTGTAATTATCCACACGGTCGCTTTGAATTTGCAATTCTTCAAACAGAATAGCATTCGGTACGATTATCGATAGTAAATTTCCGACGACCCCGTTGTAAACCATTTCTTTGTCGGATACCGCATTGATTTTCTTAAATGATTGAAAATCCAAATTAGTAATTGCTGCCGAGCGAATTCGTGTTTCCGTACCATCGGCAATATTGATTCGGTAAAGCTCTGTCGGTATCGGACCGGAAATATCCCTGACAATATAAGCGTAATTGCTCCCTTCTTCTTTAGCCAATCTGAAGAGTTCGGCACGAAGTTCTTCTTTGGATTTCATCCGCTTGTCGCTCATGCGAATAACTCCGGTACCCGTATTCGAACCGGCTCCCAAACTAAACAATGAATGTCCGGTTGAGTGTAGAATTTTTGCGGTCGGTACGCGATCGTTCAGCAAAGTTTTCAGGATTCCGTTCTCAACCAAAGTCAATTTAGGTTGCGGGATAACCGCTTGGGCATCGATAGGAGTATAACCCAACAATTTAACACCGTTATATTCGGGCGTTCCCGTCATATCGTCGATAGTAATTTCTTTGGCTGTAATACGTTTATCAAGCATTTCTTCCAAACGATTTCCTCCGTAGGCATAACCTTCTGCCGAAAACGGTTTTCTCACCGCAACCAAAGAATTATCACCGAAGAAAAAGCTGGAATAAAATGTACGTACAACCGCTAAATCTTCAAATAAAACAGGACCGGTATAAGCCTCGTCCAATTTGGGTGCTTTCACTTCTTCCAACAATTTTTCCGCCAATTCTCTGCATCGCTTTTTGAACTCATCGGGCGAAGGCAGATCGTTGGGAGTTCCTACCGTAATTTCCATATCATCCTGCAGGTCTTCTCCATCATTTGTTTTCGCCATCGCGGCAACATTTAAGGAAGCAAACACAAACGGTAATTTAAATTCGGATTTTTCTGTATTGTAGAAATAAATGGTAGAAGCATAAATATCCAAAGTAACATTGGATTTCAAAATATCTTTGTATTCGTTAAAAACCAACGATGCATCGATAACATATTTTTCATACGTTTTCGGGTCGAGATTTATTTTCGGAATCGGAATATCGTTCTTGACAACGGTCGGTGTTTGATCCCAATCGGGTATTTCCAAATCCTTTGCCGGAATATTTAATTGTTTGATAGCCGCAAGTTTTTGTTCGTATGTTTCAACAGCGCTTTTATATAGCGCATCCAAATCCCGCCAAAGGGTGTATCGTATTCCTCCTTCATTGTTATCTAAACAAGGCGTACCGTCATAACCGTAGGCTCCTCCTCCCCCACCCGTTCCGGTGAAATTTTCATCCGTTCGCTGATAATTTCCCATCAACAAACGCGCATTTCCCGTTCGATACGGATAGACAGCTGACGACAAAAGGCTGCCGTTGGAAGCAGAGATCATTAATTGTTTGATATCGCCTAAAGTGTAGGAAATGAAAAAAGGCGCCTCTGTTTTTTGTTTACTGAGACCATCCAATGCCCGGTCAACTTCTTTTCGAATTGATTGGGGAATAACACCGTCATCTGCAACATTTTCCGTTGCCTCCGGTTTTGACAGGTAAGGCGGTTGGGATTGACTTTTGGGTCTTTTCTGTGTTTCTATCTGCTTGACGAATAAGGCAGGCGAAACACAAGCCACAGGCAATGGACCGGATTCGGCTCCGCAAGTTCCGTTGAAAACCTCATATTCATTTCCGCAAGCTTCTATCTGCGAAAACATTGCCAAGGGAGTGCCGACCAGATTAACGCCCCTCACCAATTCGTCCGGACGTCCATCGGTATAAATCCTGTAAACGACCAATGGCGTAACATTAAATGCATTAGGCATATAGCGGTTGGTATTGGTAAATCCGCCGGAAACTTCCTTAAAATAGTAAGCGTATGGTTTCCCTTGTGCTTTGGCTTCTTTTCGTAATTTTTTAACCAACTCTTCCTCGGTGAATTTTTGCGTACTTTCGACTATTAAATTGGATTGACGGGAAATAGGAGCGTTGCCGATTCGCGCGCGACCGTGTCCGTTCGAATGATCAAAACCTTGGATCGGCGTTCGGCTCATCAGAAAATCTTTTAAAATTCCATTCCGCACCACTTCCACTCGTTGTCCTCGAATACCTTCGTCATCGAATTTATAATTACCGATCAATGGCGTTTTTTGGTAATAGGTAAGAGACGGATCAAAGGTAACGGACAGATGTTTAGGCAAAACTTGCTCACCTATTTTCTTTTTGAAAGTTTGAGCATCCGACTCTTGTTTCAGACGCGAGCCTTCTACCCGGTGTCCGAAGATTTCATGAAAAAATACGCCTGCCGCTGAGGGAGAAAGAATAGCCGGACCTGAGAAAGATTCCACTACCGGCGCTTTTTTCAAGTCGGAGAGCATCCGGCTCATATCTTTTGCCGCTTGAATCGCTTCATCGTCGGATGGTAATTCATTTGTTGAAAAAGCTGACCACGTCTTAGTTAAAGGCAAGCTCATTCCGTCATCGGCTAAAGCTTCTGCCGTTAAAACCAATTGAAGAGAAACCGCATTTTGTGCAATTTCTCGTCCTTCCGTGTCAACAAAAATTTTACGTATAAGCGTAGCCGACAAATAAGCAGCTCCATTGATTATATCCGGATTGTCGTTGAAAATAGCCGAATAATTGCGAACTTTGTCTTCCCATTCCTTGGGATTAATATGCAAATCACCCCAAGCTACAGGAGCTTCATAATAGCTATCTACTTTTTCGACGGAAAAATCAGGCGATTTATCCTCTTTTTCTACACGCAAAGAAATATTCGTTTTTACTTGCTGGTAAATTTGAACATCTTGTTTATATAAGTCATCCAATTGCAACCAAATAGTTTTTCTCAATACCTCAGGATTATTATCAAACGGAACCTGATCCGTGCCGACACGAATATCTTGATAACCCCCATAGCCCGAATCTCGGATTTCATGTGAATTATCTAAATTTCGATCGCCCACCCGCAAGCATGCGGATAAAACATGAGTCGGAGAACCTAAGATGGGAGCAATCTGCAACCGTCCCATCCTTCCCATGCAATTCATATTTTGAATTTGCTCCAATCGCAAAAAAATATAATAGGCAGGGATCGGTTGTTCTTTCAAAACGGAGAAATTACGATCCAATTCCGTTTTCAGGGTTTGAAACACCGCATCTTGGCTTTTGGAAACAAAAATTCCCGTAATAAAGCACACTAAAAGGACTAAAATACGTTTATTCATTCGTTATTTATATTGAAATTTTACTCATTTGAGATGACAAAGATATAAATATGTTACAACATATCCATTTTATTTTTCACCTTTGTATCGATATTTAATAAAAAATTAAGAGATTAAAACGTAAATTTTTTATTACCTTTGAGAGCCGTAAAGAATAAAACAATTCTTTATTTTATTCGATATCCTGTTTAATCGATTGTATTTGTTTAATTAACTGAATAATATGAAAATCAAAACCTTATTCACTAATTTTATTTCGCTTCTTTTCCCCGATCTCTGTGTTATTTGCGGAGAACCGTTAATGGAAAACGAAAAATACTTTTGTTTTGCTTGTTTTTTGAAGCTGCCGAGAACCAATTACCATTTAATTCCCGAAAATCGGGCAATCGAGCGTCTTGCCGGAAAAATTTCATTGGTGAAAGCTTCTTCCTATTTATATTATAATAAAGGAGGAATCGCGCAAAAGTTGATTGCCGAAATCAAATACAAAGGGAACCTGTATTTAGGCGAATGGATCGGAAGTTATCTTGCTAAAGACATGGTTCCGAGCGGATTTTTTCAAGGAATCGACTATATGGTGCCGGTTCCGCTCCATCAGTCGAAAGAAAAGAAACGGGGATTTAATCAAGCGGAAAAAATCGCCGAAGGAATAGCCAAAGTAACAAATATCCCGGTAGAAACCAACAATGTTTTAAGAGAAAAAGCAAATACAAGTCAAACAAGGAAAGGCATATTCGATCGATGGAAAAATACGCGGAATCTATTCACCCTGAAAGATAGCGAATTTTTCGAGGAAAAACATATTTTGCTCATAGATGACGTTTTAACTACCGGCTCAACACTTGAAGCCGTCGCTCGAAGCTTGCTGAAATCACAAAGAGTGAAAATCAGTATTTTAACTTTAGCGATTACTTGAAGCTTTATTTAAATCAAGGTGTTATTGGTAACGAAGTGAGGAATCTCCAAAAAAAAGATTGAATCGTTTTGAAGTTTTCATTTAGTTTGATTACTTTTGCTGTTGAAATGATACTACAAAGTATATCAACATTAGTTTATTTACTTTAAATGAAAACAATTGAACAAATACTTGCAAAAAAACTGCTTAAAATTAAGGCGGTTAAATTACAACCCGCAAATCCGTTCATCTGGGCTTCCGGTTGGAAATCGCCGATTTATTGCGATAATCGAAAAACCTTGTCTTACCCTGCACTTCGTAATTTTATAAAACTGGAATTGGCTCGTACAATTATAGAGAATTTCGAAAATGTAACTGCTATTGCCGGTATAGCAACGGGAGCTATAGCTCAGGGCGCTATGGTAGCGGAAGAATTGAATCTGCCTTTTGTTTATATTCGTTCTGCACCCAAAGATCACGGATTGGAAAATTTAATCGAAGGCGATCTTAAACCCAAGTCTAAGGTGGTCATCATTGAAGATTTAATTTCAACGGGAGGAAGCAGCATTAAAGCGATCGAAGCTGTTCGTTCGGCAGGTTGTGATGCAATCGGCATGGTCGCTATTTTCACTTACGGATTCTCCATTTCGGAAGAAAAATTTAAGGAAACAAAAGTAAAATTGATTACGCTTTGCAATTATGATGCCATTTTGGATGAAGCATTGAAAACCGACTACATCGACGAGTCTGAAATCAAAATACTTCAGGAATGGAGGAAAAATCCTGCGCATTGGAATCCCAAATAATTAAAATATGACCGAATTTGTTAGTGAAATCAAAACAATCCCTTGTGAAAACAAGCTCGTTTATGAGACGCTTGCCGACTTGAATAATCTCGAAAAACTGAAAAGCGGCATCCCGACCGACAAAATAGAAGATTTTACATTCGATAGCGATTCCTGTTCATTCTCGATTCAGCCGGTGGGTAAAATCCGTTTTTTCATTGTGGATCGCGAACCGTCGAAGACCATTAAATTGGCAGCCGATCAATCGCCTGTTGATGTAACCATGTGGATTCAACTGAAAGAATCGAGCGAACGGGAAACGAAGCTGAAACTCACGATTAAAGCTGACTTGAATCCGTTTCTTAAACCGATGTTATCCCGACCGCTTCAGGAAGGCATTGATCAAATTGCCGATATGTTGGCAAAGATACCTTATGAAACTCTGGGATAAAAACATTCAAGTCGATTCGGAAGTCGAACGGTTCACCATCGGGAAGGATCGGGAAATGGACTTGTATCTGGCTAAAGCAGACGTACTCGGCTCCATCGCTCACAGCACGATGCTTGAAAATATCGGCTTGCTTACTTCCAACGAGTTGCAGCAATTGCTCGCGGGACTTCGTTCCATCTATGCAAGGATTGAATCGGGACAATTCGTAATCGAAGAGGGAGTGGAAGATGTTCATTCGCAGGTAGAACTCTTGTTGACAAGGGAATTGGGCGATACGGGGAAAAAAATACATAGCGGTCGTTCGCGCAATGATCAGGTATTACTCGATTTGAAACTTTTCACACGGGAAGCCATTCAACATTTAGTTAAAGACCTTACGGGACTTATTGATATTCTTATCAGCCAAAGTAACAAATACCATGCGGTTTTAATGCCCGGTTATACCCATTTGCAAATTGCGATGCCTTCTTCCTTCGGACTATGGTTTGGCGCTTATGCCGAAAGTCTGACCGATGATTTACAGTTGTTGTTGGCAGCCTATAAAATCTGTAACCGCAATCCCTTAGGTTCTGCGGCAGGCTACGGCTCCTCTTTCCCTTTGAACCGGCAAATGACAACCGACTTGTTGGGATTTGATTCCATGAACTACAATGTGGTTTATGCTCAAATGGGTCGTGGAAAATTAGAACGCACAGTAGGTTTCGCCTTAGCCGGAATCGCTGCTTCATTATCTAAATTAGCCTGCGACGCTTGTTTGTTCAACAGCCGGAATTTCGGATTTATCAAGATTCCCGATCAATTTACCACCGGTTCAAGTATTATGCCTCATAAAAAGAATCCCGATGTATTTGAATTAGCGCGGGCAAAATGCAACCGGATTCAAAGTATTCCTCAACAAATCACTTTAATTACCAACAATTTACCTTCGGGTTATTTCCGTGATTTACAAATTATCAAAGAGATATTTCTTCCGGCTTTCGACGAATTGACCGATTGCATCCACCTGCTTGCTTTAATGATGCAATTGTTGGAAGTCAATGAACATATTCTCGACGATGATAAATATTCGTTACTGTTCAGCGTAGAAAAAGTGAACGAATTAGTCTTACAAGGCGTACCGTTCCGCGAAGCGTATAAACAAATCGGATTGGAAATCGAAGCAGGAAATTTTGTCGCCGGAGAAAAAGTGAATCACACGCATGAAGGCAGCATCGGAAATCTTTGCAACGATCGGATCGATAAACTCAAAGACGAAATTATTGCCGGTTTTGGGTTTGAAAAGGTGAATGAGGCAATGGAGAAATTGGTAAAGGGGTGAGAAGTGTTTTTTTAATCATCATATTGGGCATTCCGATTATATTTCAATTAATTAATAATGTTTCGCACTTCATAACCCTCTGAAAAAAAGAGGGACAATAGATAAAAAGTAGCATATTTTTTGCTAATATCATTGGAAATGATTAATTTAGCAAGGTTCTAACAAAACTATAAAAATATGCTGCGAAACAAAGGTAGAACAAAAATTAAAGAATCCGGAACGGATTTGATATCGGTAGCCTGATGTGAAACATCAGGTAACGAAATGAATGGACCCCACCCAAGCGGCGAAGCCTCGAAATAACATTCATGTTGTCAAATTTTTTATCCACGTCGGACTTTTCCTGAAAAACAATATCTTTGCAACTGAAAATTAAAATCATCCATCGACTACAGAATCGAAGTGAATTTAGTCATATTCCTTTCGAGTAGTATTCTTTATTGTTTTATTCTGATTTTCGGATAGTATTTTTACGAAAAAAGTCGTATTTTTGCTCTGTATTTTTAATGAATATGCCGATTGAAATAACCATACAAGGCTTGGTGCAAGGTGTCGGATTTCGCCCTTTCATTTATTGGTTGGCGGAAGAAATGGGGATTAAGGGAAGCGTTGCCAACCGAAACAACGGAGTGATCATCCTTGCGGAACTTTCTGAAGAACAACAGGAACGATTTATTCATCGAATCCGTGCCGAACATCCGCCGACCGCTTCGATTCACAAAATAGAAATTCGGAAATTACAGGAACCGGAGAATGAATTTACCGATTTTTCAATTGTACAAAGCTATTCCGAATCTGAAGAAGTGACGCAAGTTGCGCCCGACATTGCCGTTTGCGACGATTGTCTGAACGATGGGAAAACGCAGGCGCACCGACTGCAATATCCGTTTATCAACTGCACGCATTGCGGACCGCGCTTTTCCATTATCCGCGATTTGCCTTACGACCGCCAACAAACAACGATGTCGGCATTTGAGATGTGTCCGATTTGCCGGAATGAATATACGAACATCCGCGATCGGCGTTTTCATGCACAACCGGTGGCTTGCAATCATTGCGGACCAAGGTACTATTACATAGAAACAAACGGAAAAGAAATAAACGATTACCGGCAAATAACGGATGTATGCGTTCGCTTATTGAATGAAGGAAAAGTGATTGCTGTCAAGGGAGTTGGCGGATACCATTTGGTATGCGATGCGACCAACGAATCGGCTGTGAACGAATTACGCAAAATAAAAATTCGCGATACCAAACCGTTTGCGCTGCTGTTTAAGGATTTGGAAAGCATGTCGCTTTATGTTGATATCAATAAAGTAGAAGAAGAGAATTTGAAATCCTGGCGCCGTCCGATTGTACTGCTTAACCAACACCCGGCGGAAAGCAGGATTCAAATTGCTTCGGGCGTGAATCCCGGGATGCGCACGCTGGGATGTATGTTGCCTTATATGCCGATCCATTACGATTGGTTCCAACAGATTCAATCGCCTGTGTTGGTGATGACGAGCGGAAATCTGAACGACCGCCCAATCATCGTTACGCCGGAAGAAGCGGAGCAACAATTGGGAAAGCGTGTTGACCTTGTTCTTCATCACAATCGCCCTATCTATAACCGTGTCGATGATTCCGTTTTGCAAGTTTGCGGAAATGTTTCCTACTTGATTCGCCGCTCACGAGGCTATGCGCCCGAACCGTTTTTTGCCGATATTTCCACAGAAGGCATACTTGCATTTGGAGCGGAAAAAACGAATACTTTCGCTCTGGGTAAAGGCGATACGATTATCCAAAGCCAGCACATCGGCGACCTCAAAAACGAAGAAACTTTTTCCTTTTATACCGAATCGATGAATCGTTTCCGGCATTTGTTCCGTTTCACTCCCAAATTATTAGCCTGCGACCTGCATCCCGATTATCTGTCTTCGATACATGCCGAAACAATGGCTGCGGAAAACCGGATTCTGCTGATAAAGGTTCAACACCACCATGCACATGCGGTTGCCTGTATGCTGGAACATCATCTGAATCAGCCTGTACTCGCTGTCGTTTGGGATGGAACCGGTTTGGGCGATGACGGCGCCGCTTGGGGCGGGGAATTTTTCTTGTGCGACCGTAAACATTATACTCGCCTGTCGTATCCGGAATATGTACCGATGCCCGGAGGCGACAAAGCCGCATTGGAACCTTGGCGCATGGCTGCGGCTTATCTTCATCATTACGGATTGAAGTTTCCCGAAAGTTTCCTCAATAGAATCGGTAAAGACAAAGTCGATAAAATGATTACCCTGATGAATAAAAAGCTTCATTCGCCCTACACTTCAAGCATTGGGCGATTATTCGACGGATTCGCTTCTTTATTGGGAATTTGTGATACGGCAAGCCGGCAAGCTGAAGCTGCTGTTTTGTTAGAGCAGTATGCCGATGAATCGTGTGAAACCGTTTATCCGATTGAAGCATCCGGAAATCCGATTTCATTCCGGTCGTTGTTTCAAAGCGCCTTGAAGGATTTGGAAGAAAACGTTCCTGTAGCAATCATGGCGGCTAAATTTCACAACTCGTTAGCAAAATTGATTGTGGAAAAAGTGAATCAATTATCCGGGGAAACCGGCATCAAACAAGTGGTTGTTTCCGGAGGATGTTTTCAGAACAAACGATTAACCGAACAAATACAACAATTATTTTCATATTCCGATATTTCTTTGTATCTTCCTGCCCAAATTCCGTGTAACGACGGAGGAATTGCCGTCGGGCAATTAGCTGTGGCAGCAGCGCGGATATAAAACAGACTAAATTATGCATGAACTATCCATAGCGCAAGGCATTGTGGAATTAGCAGAACGAGAAGCGCGAAACCACCACGCCGACTCCATTGAAGAATTGGAATTGGAAATCGGCGTTTTGGCAGGAGTTGACCAAGTTGCTTTGGAATTTGCTTTGGAAAGCGCCCTAAAAGGAAGTCTGTTGGAGAACGCCCGCATTATCAGACAACAAATTGCCGGAGAAGGCAGATGCGGCGATTGTGAAAATCAGTTTCCGGTAGAAAATCTTTTCACTGCTTGTCCCGTTTGCGGCTCTTATGCGGTGAAAATCATTAAAGGTAAAGAGCTAAGAATAAAATCCATAATCATAAAATAATGGTAAAATGGTAATTGGTAAATAGCAAATAGTAAATAGTAAATAGTAAATAAATATTATGTGCGGAACTTGCGGATGTGGAAACCGGAATCATCACCACGAATCGGATCATGAACATAATCATGACCATCATCATTCTCACGATGAAAACAGAATTATTGCCGTAGAACAGGATATTCTTCAGCGGAATAATCTTTTAGCGGAAAGAAATCGGGGATATTTTGAAGCAAAAAATATCTTTTGCCTGAACCTGATGAGTTCTCCCGGTTCGGGAAAAACCACTTTATTGGAAGAAACAATCCGTCGATTGAAAAACCGGAAATCGATTTATGTGATCGAAGGCGACCAGCAAACCTCAAACGACGCCGACCGCATTGCTGCATTGGAAATTCCCGTTTTTCAAGTCAATACGGGAACAGGTTGTCATTTGGAAGCATCCATGATCAATCACGCTTTGAAACATTTGAATCCGGAAGCCGATTCCTTGCTTTTTATTGAGAATGTCGGGAATTTGATCTGCCCCGCTCTTTTCGATTTGGGTGAGGCGGAAAAAGTGGTTATCGTAAGTACCACCGAAGGCGATGATAAACCGCTGAAGTATCCTCACATATTTAAGGAAGCAAACGTGTGCATCATCAACAAAACGGATTTGGCGCCTTATCTCAACACAAATATCGACACGCTCCGCGAAAACTGTTTGAAAGTCAATCCGCATTTACGGATTTTCGAACTATCTGCGTTAAAAAACACCGGAATGGAAGAGTGGTGCGAGATGCTTTTGTTCGATAATTAGTAAATACATTTCAACTTCAAATTTGCGGTATAAAAATCATATCGCCCGGAATCGGTTGCTCTATTTCTGAAAGCAGAACCAATCGATATTTATACAGCTTATAGGGCAAGTATCCTAATCCTTCCAATAATTCACGCAGTTTTATTTCATTATCGGGACACACTTCCACTTGAATTTTGGGTTTGAACTTCCGGATAATTTCTTTCATATTCGAAAGAACAATGTATTCATAACCTTCAATGTCGCACTTGATATAATCGATTCTGTCTAAATTGCCGAACAATTTTGAAGGTATTCTCATGGGAGCTTCAAATTTGAACTCATGTTTATCAGCACTTCCATCTCGTTGAGGATCGTGGATATGTGGTAATCCTGTATTTAAAAACCCATCTTGAGAAGAAGAAACTAATTCGACAGATTTTTCTTCTTCTCCCAAAGCGTAGGAATAAAGTATAATATTTTTGTATTTTTCCGCTTTCTCATTAAAAATTTCATTATACACAGAAACCGGCTCAACTGCGAAAACTCTTCCCGATTTTCCTACCCATCGGGCAAATAAAAAAGAATAATAACCCAAATTAGCTCCGATATCAATGATTACATCTCCTTTATTAATCAAATGTTTTACGAAATAATGATAAGAATAAGTCGGATTGAATTTTAATAATCCCGTCCGATATAACAAAAAATAAGATCGTTGCAGGATTCGGAGATAGTTGATTAACCCTACAGTTTTGAAAATAAAACGTTTTATCTGTCTAACCATTGACTTGTCATTTAGCAAATTCGGTGTAAAAGTAACTAAAAAATTTCACTTTTCATTATTTAGCCGCAAATTGGTATAATAATTCAAAAATGATGCCGTATCGTAATTCTTCCATATCGGGTGGTTGCTTCCATTACGCAAGAACCGGCAATTTGTGGTTTCCTTAATCTTTTTTTCTAATTCCGAATACTTCACTATTTTACTCGCTCATTTATTACAATACAAAGGTGATGATATTATAACTGATATCAAAATGTTTTGGCTGTTTTTTGCTGATATCATTGGAAATGATTAACTTAGCAAGGTTCTAACAAAACTATAAAAATATGCTGCGAAACAAAGGTAAAACAAAAATAAAAGAATCCGGAACGGATTTGATATCGGTAGCCTGATGTGAA
>Ga0123354_10010655_pt1 | contig 14177 bp, 10 predicted proteins | sample TergutLab28metaG_2_FD_97872 | JGI IMG/M metagenome (GOLD analysis project Ga0123354, IMG submission 97872) | Labiotermes labralis P4 segment gut microbial communities from Petit-Saut dam, French Guiana - Lab288 P4 | ecosystem: Host-associated > Arthropoda: Insects > Digestive system > Gut ... | reverse complement strand
GCCGCCCAGGGCGTCGAGGCCCAGACCTTGGCCAATCTCTATCTGGCCATGGAAAACGACCTGGAAATTTTGCCGGTGGTCAATAAAATCGACCTGCCCTCGGCGGAGCCAGATAAGGTGGCCCTCCAGATCGAAGAGGATTTGGGCCTCAGCGCTTCGCTGATTTCCTTCTGCTCGGCCAAGACCGGCCAGGGAGTGGCCGAAATTTTCGATAAGATCATCGAACATATCCCACCGCCGACTGGCAACGCCGATGAACCCTTGCAGGCGCTGATTTTTGACGCCACTTACGACGCCTTTCGCGGCACCATTGTCTCGGTCAGGGTCATCAATGGCCGCGTCAAAGCTGGCGATACCATCGTCTTCATGTCGAACGGCGCCGAATACCGGGTCGAGGAAGTCGGGGTTTTTCGGCTGCAACGGCAAGCGGCCAAAGAACTATCGGCAGGTGAAGTCGGTTATATCCTGGCTGGCGTCAAGACCGTGCGCGACACGCGGCCCGGCGATACCATCACCTTGAAAGAACGGCCCTGCGCCACCGCCCTGCCCGGTTTCAAGGAAATGCAGCAGGTGGTTTTCTCGTCACTTTACCCGGTATCCACCGATGAATACGAAGACCTGGCGGCGGCGCTGGAAAAACTCCAGCTCAACGACGCCGCCCTAACCTTCCAAAAGGATTCGTCAGTAGCGTTAGGTTTCGGCTTCCGCTGCGGTTTCTTGGGGCTTTTGCATCTGGAAGTGGTGCAGGAACGGCTGGAGCGCGAATTCGACGTGTCGCTGATCCTGACCGTGCCATCGGTGCGCTACCTGTTTTATCTCAGCAACGGCAAGATGATCGAGGTCGATAACCCGGCCCATTACCCGGATCCAGCCCAAATCCATCGCACCGAAGAACCTTATATCAAAGCCACCATCCTCATTCCTGACCGTTACATGGGATCTGTGATGACCCTGTGCATGGAGCGGCGCGGCGAAAACACCAGCTACCACTATCCGACGCCGGGCCGTATCGAGCTGACCTGCGAATTGCCGCTGGCCGAGGTAATTTTCGATTTTTACGACCGCCTGAAGTCAATTACCCAAGGCTACGGCTCATTCGACTACGCCATGCTCGACTACCGGCCCAGCGATCTCGTGAAGGTCGATATCCTCGTCAACGGCGAAGTGGTCGATGCCCTATCGCAGCTCGTCCACCGCTCCACCGCCCGCGCCCGTGGTCTGCACGCCTGCGAGCGCCTGCAAGAGGAAATTCCGCGGCAAATGTTCAAGGTGGCAATCCAGGCGGCCATTGGCGGCACCATCATCGCCCGCACCACCATCTCGGCTTTACGCAAAGACGTCTTAGCCAAATGCTATGGCGGCGACATCTCGCGGAAACGGAAATTGTTGGAAAAGCAGAAAGCGGGCAAGAAGCGCATGAAGACCGTCGGCAATGTCGATATCCCCCAGACCGCCTTTTTGGCGGTGTTGAAGTCGGAGCAGAAGTGAGGGATGGGGGTGGTCGGAGCTGACAATTTCCGGCATGCAAACCCACCTGCCCCACAAGCTTGAAATATTAAATGCGAGGAATCGATCCAGGGAAGCGTTGGTATTGATAGATATTCAAAATGATTACTTCCCCGGCGGCGGGAGCGCATCCCGCCGGACAGCGGCGGACTATAACAACCATAACGGCGCAATGCGCATACGGCTTTTGTGCCCTACGCGAAACGGTCCGCTCTACCCCGCTGCACGGCTTACACGGCCTAGCTTTGCATCATGCGCAATTGGCCTTTGTATCGACCTCAATGATTTCGCAGCGCCCGCAAGGCGCCAAGCGTTTGGGCATCCGGACGACCGGTTACTGGCAGACCGTAATCTTTTTGAAACTCTTTCAAGGCACTTCTGGTTTTCCGTCCGAGGAGGCCACTCTCCGAATCGGGATAGTAACCGTTTTGGCCCAGCAACCGTTGCGCCTCCTGGACTTCGGCGCTCGGCGGTCCGGACGGCGTTTCCTCCCGGCCTTCAAGGATGACGGGCGCGGTGACCACCGATACCGGCTGTGGTTTGCAACCGGCCAAATTGGCGCAAATTGATTCAAACAGATCGGCGCGTAAATAATCCTCGGCTTTTTCGTTCCGCACCGGCTGCGACTGCAAATCTTCCATCCAGGCTGGCTGACCAGGCAGAATAAAACGGATGTTGGCGTAGACGCGAATCGTCCTTTTCGACAATTCGTCCAGTTTGACGAGGAAAGAATACTGCAACTTTTTAGCACTTTCCTTATCTTCCAATGTTTCATAATCGGTGCGGACGATGCCGTTTTTGGCGTCGGTATTACGGATGCTTTCCTTTTCCGACAACGTAGTGATCACGGCCGTCCAAACCTCGCGCCGCTCGCCGGTAAAATCCCGGTAGCCGCTGGCGGCCAGATCCACCGAAGGCGGCTGATAACCCTGACAGGAGATCAGAAAAAGAATCGGCAAAAACGCACAGACAATTTGAACGAAGGAATTCATACGTATCAAAAAAACAGTTAGTCATTATCAAAAACGCCGCTGCACCGGCAGCGATCTGGCGGTCGGTTCCGCTCAATACATCAAAGAAGGGCAGAAACGTATAGCGCATCCTCTCTTCCGCTGCACCCCTTATTTTCCGGCCTTGGCGCCGCCGAGAAGATCGCCGCCCGGGTCGTGTCCCAGCCGCATGGCTTTTTTCAACGCCGTTTCTCGTTCTTGAACTTCCGCCGCCTTCCTCGTTTTGAACGACTGGCTAAACAGCTCCGCCGAAGATTTTACTACCTTGCGGGGCGCATCGCCTTTTTTCCCATTATCGGGCGCGGGGGCGTGGGCGACGGCGGCATGGTTCAGATACGCCTCTTTGCCCCCTTGGCCAGCCACGCCGTCCGGCGCTTCCAGATGTTGCAGATAAACTTCTTTGCCTTCACCCGCCGCCGATGACCCGGAAAAAACGCCAACCATCGCGATCATCAAAACGGCGGCGCATATTTTCATGGTTTTCACTTTATCCATACTTGCCATGCGGTGCGATATACCTTCATCTTTTATGCACCACATCTAAACCTGTTGTTTCTGATATCGTGTAAGGGGCGCCAGAATGGCGCCGCTCCATCCGTACCTGTTGTCGCCGTTGCAGGGGCAAGTTTAAAACTTGTCCCTACGGGGAAAATCATCTCTACCCAATTACCAGCGATACACCAGCCTAAACGTGCCGCTGACGCCTTCCCGCATACCGACGTAACCCTGGACGCCCAGGTCAAAGGCAAAGCGGCCTTCATTCGAGCCGATATTGACACCAACTTCGCCCATGCCGGTCTCGCCAACCAGCGACGACGTGGCGATTTCCATGCCATGCGTCGATGAACCGGCCTTGCCGTCAAATTCATGTTCCCAAGCGGCACCGACATAGGGCACTAGCCAGGATTTGGCCACCCAGGTATAACGCCCACCAACCACCGTCCGATGCGAATTAACGGCGTCAAAGTTTACTTCCTCACCGGTGGAAAGGGTCACGTCATCGCCATTTTGGTGGCTCCACAAATAACGGACATACAAATCAGCCTGACTGGTGTCGCTGATACCCAGCAAATAACCACCGCCAACATGCAGGCCGTAATACCAGGCTTGAGTATCAAATGAGGCGACGGTACCATTCATATCCCGCAGGTCGCTGCTGCTGAAATCGCTTTTCACGCGGCCAAACCGCAGCGAACCGTCGGTATAGAAGCGCCCGGCGGCAATGCCTTCGCCGAATTGGGCCAAATCCAGGCGTCCCAAAACACCGGCGCCGATATTCTCGATGTTGCCGTCGCCATGTACCGTCATACCAGCGGCGCCGCTATCAGCGTTGTAACGGCCGTAGCCGCCCTCAAAAAAACCACCCAGGGTCAAACGGCCCAGCGTCAAGTCACTGGCCCGCGACAGACCGGCAATCAGAGCCATGGAATTGACATCAACCGAGGAGCCAGTGTCATAGCTCATATGCCCACCGCTGATTGAACCGAAAGGGCGGGCATTGGTCGATGATTGGGCAACACCAACGATGCCGCCGACCGCGACTTTTTCGGTATCAGCCTTGGTTCCAGTCGGGGCGCTATCGGGGGCGGAAGCGGCCTGTACGGCTTGGCTCACTCCAGTTGTTGACGCCGTATTTCCGGCGATATTGACGGTGGTCAGGGCCGCCGCCGGTGCCGAGCTGATCGTCTTGGCCTGCGGGTTAGCTCCGACGCTAGTCACAGTGGCCGACAGTTGATTGCTGTCTTTGTTGAGGTCAAAACCATAAAGCAGAGTCACGCCCTGCATCCCTTCACCTTTACTGCTGGAATTGGCCAAGCTGCCGGTGAGCGTTCCGGCATTAATGAGGGTGACGGTATCACCCGCTTTCAAGGGAGAACTGGCGCCGCTAATACCAACATTGACCGTGGCGCTGGCACCGAGGTCAGCGGAGCCAGTCACCGTTAGCATGGTGTCGCTAACCGTCATGGTGGAAGGCAGGTAGAAATTCCATACCTGAAAATTTTGCGCCGAGGCTACGGTGATGGGAGATCGGAGGTTCAGGATGTTGCCAGTGTAAGGATCGCCTACACCATCAATGTAGCCACCGTACAGGCCCGTAGCATTTGCGTCAAAAACTGGGTTGCCACTGATGGTGACGATATTGCCCGTGGCTGTATTTTCGCTGCTGAATGCAGCATAACCGCCAATAACATCCCCATTCACTATGCCGCCACTGATGCTAATGCTGTTACGGATGGCGGCGGCGGTAGAACCATTGGCATTCACAGTGATTCCGCCGACAACAGGAGCATTTATCGTGCCGTTGTTGATGATGACGCTATTGTCTGAAGCTGTGCTGGCGCTGGCACCGCTGAAACCGCCACCGGCATACCCACCACCGACCCAGCTCGCCGTGATGAGGGAGGAGAAGCTAGTAACAACGTAGCTATTGATAGTACCACCGTTGATAATAACGCTGTTGTTAGATGCAGTAATGTTGTTGGCGCCGCCGGAACAATCGGCATACCCACCGACGATAGTTCCGCCTGCTATGCCTCCACTGATGAAGCCAAGTGTCATGCCACCACTAATAGTGCCGCCACTGATAGTGACACTATTATTTGTGGCTGTACTGTCACCAGAGGCGGAGTTGTAGGCAGAGCCACCCATAATGAGGACGCCTAGATTTACCATGCCGCCTTTGATGACAACGCTGTTGCCTGTCGCTGTGGCTGTACCGAATGTGGATATGCCGCCATATAAGGCATACCCGCCATCAACCACCCCGTTGCTCACTAAGCCGCCGTTGTTGATGTTGACAATGTTGCCTGAAGCTGTACGGTCACTGTCAGTGAAACCCGAATTTGCCCCACCAGAGACATTTCCATTCATTGTGCTATTGATATTGACGGTGTTACCATTGGCAGGATTCGTCAGGGTTGAGGGATCATTTGAAGTCGGTGCGTCTCCATCCGGTAGTGTGCCATTGCCGTAAACATCGTGACTAACCACGCCACTACCACCGCCGCTACTGCCGTCAATGGTAATGGTCTGCCCGGCAAAAGCAGGAGATAGGGCTGCGAAAAATAAGCCAAGGCCGGTGGCCAGCAGCAAGCAGCTTGAGGGTAATAAAAGGCGTGGCGTTTTGCCCAGGCGCCGCGCGGCCATGGCGCTTGGCGCCTCATCGCTGGTTGTAGGAGCGGTATTCCGCCGACCATCCTGGAAACGGCGAAATGCCATTAACGGGCGGCGGGACGCTGCCCCTACATGCCAATCATCTTCCCTTTCTCCCACCATCTTTCTCTCCATTTTTGTTTTAAGTTTTGGCGGCCTTGGCCACCGGTGTTAAGGCAAAAAAGCAAAAGGCTAGGCTTTCCCACGGTTTTTTATCGGCGCATTACGCTTACGGCCGCGCCCTATCTCTTTGCATGTGTTTTTACGGCCTTAGCCCATCGCTTTCTTATTCTGATTATAGATCAATACAGCAATATTTAATCGGTCATTGCGAGCGAAGCGAAGCAATCTATATTGTTGAAAAAGTTAATTAAACTGGATTGCTTCGTCACTTTGTTCCTCGCAAAGACACCGATCATTGTGGAAGTTTTAATTTATAAATGGAATTAGACGGCGCAATCTCTTTCATTCATGGGCTCTGTTTTATCTGTTTATAAACAACGCTTGGCGTTATTAACGATAGGCGTTATTACCCCCATGATCGAAACTTTCGCCAGCGAGCAAACCGCCGCCCTCTTCCACGGGCTGAACGTCCGCCAGTTCAGCGGCCAATGGGCGCGGACGGCGCGGCAAAAGCTTGCCGCCATTAACGCCGCAAAAAGCATTGATGACCTGCTGGTGCCGCCCGGAAACCATCTCGAAACCCTCAAGAACGACCGCCAAGGGCAATGGGGCATCCGCATCAACAAACAATGGCGGGTTTGCTTCCGCTTCGCGGACAGTAACGCCAACGATGCAGAAATCGTTGACTACCACTGAATGAGGACAATCATGACCATCCGCGTCGACGATCTTGACACCATTGATTTTTCCGACGTCGCCGATACCACGGCGAAACGTCTTCCGCCTGTCCATCCAGGTGAAATCATGTTGCAAGAGTTTCTGGAACCCTTGGGCATCAGCCAGTACGCCCTGGCCAAAGCGATTGGCGTGCCTCCGAGGCGTATCAATGAAATCGTGCATGGCAAGCGCGGCATCACGGTCGATACCGCCCTGCGGCTGGCACGCTTTTTCGGCACAAGCGCCCAGTTCTGGAGCAACCTGCAAACCCACTACGACACCATCATCGCCAAAGAGAAATTGCGCGACGTGCTGGCGCGCATCCCAAAATTGCGGGCGGCGTAAGCCAGGTATACTTTCCTCAATATCCACGAATCGCTGGTTCTCTATCGGTTTTTTGGAAACGGCTGGAAATCGGTGGCGACTGACCGGCAGCCGCCGCTTGCGACCCCGCCCCCGGCTCCGAGACCTTGGCCGCGCCAATCGGCAAATGCTCAATAAGAGCCGAATACAAACCTAAAACATCGTCATTTTCTACCTTCACTTGGTATTTCGCTTTGAACGCCTCGATATACACCAAATCTTTTTCGCCCAAGCTGCCGGTGGGGATCAATTTGCCGGAAAAGGCCGTACCCGTGGCGCTGTTCACCACCTGCTCACCCAGCTTGTACTCATTCAACAGGTTCTGAATGATGATGTTCCGCCGCCGTTCGTCGCGCTGCATGAACGATTTTTTCAGCGCCGCCAAAACATCCGGGTCGGCGCTTTCGACATCAAGCGCTCGCCAATAGGGAAAATCGTAATAGCGCCCCAAAAGCTGCAAGACCGAAAAATCGACGAGATTGCGCACTGCATGCTGCAAACCCTGCTGATGGTCAATATTGCCAGAAAGATCGACGCCGGAGCCATAAATTGAGAACGAAAATCCGGCGTCTTTTTCCAACTCCATCACGGTGACGGTGTTACTGACCGAACAACCGGGAATGACGGTGTGGGTATGGTAATCAAGCAGTTCCAGGTCGATGGCGACCCGCGAGAATTTTTCAGTTTTTGATAAATTGGGGGCGAGATTGGTATTTGGTTCGCCACGGTCGATAATCAAATTCGTCGTCTTGACACCACTCCCCTTGGTATCGATATCCTTATCGAATTCGGTGATGCTGCCGCCAATCAAAAGGTTGGGCAACATGCGCGAACTGGCACCGCCGGTAGCCGCGTCGTTGGTCATATACTCCGGATCCCAAGGCGCGATGATCAAATTCTTGCCCGCCGCCCGGCCCAAGGCAGTGATGACCATATTGGTAATATCCATGGGAATTTCCATACCTCCAGTTGAATTACCTATGGTTTTCGGCTGGATGGTGCGGCTGTAGTCAATTTCATTATTGATGTAGCGTCCAGCCGCGGTCAGGGCCTGCTCATAGATGACGTCGTTAATCGCTGGCGAAGCCGTTTCCGCCAGCTCTTTTTTCTCCGACCCGGTGATAATCGGTGCGGCAGCGCAACCGGCCACGAACAAGGCGCAGATCGTCAGAAAAAGGCAAAAGCCGCGTGGTGTTTTCATCGTGTTCATGGCCGTGCCTGTGGATTCGCCGTCTGAAGGCCGAGCAACGGCTCGTAAGGAATCTTGTAATAGCGGCTAAGCAACTGAATCAACGAATAATCGACGAGATTACGTACCGCCCGATGAAAGCCTTGGTTATGGCTGATTGAGCCGTTCAGGTCAAGGCCAGAACCAAAAATGGAAAAAGAAAATTCCCGGTTTTTCTCAATTTCAGTGATGTTGACTGTGTTCGAAACGCTAGCCCCGGGAATAACAGTCTGGGTTTTGTAGTCGATGAGATAGAGATCAAGTGATACCCGCGAGATTTTCCGCGATTTGTCGGTCTTCAAACCGAGACTGGTATTCGCGTCGCCGTGATCAACAACAGCGTTGGCATTGACAGCCGATTCCTCGCTATCGACATCCCTGTCAAACTCGGTGATATTGCCGGCGATGACGAGATTGGGTAACTGGCGGCTGCTGGCGCCGCCAGTGGAGGTGTCGTTCATGATGTATTCCGGGTCATAGGGCACAACCAACAGCTTGCTACTAGAAACCTTAGACAAGCCGCTGATGACCATATCAGTAACGTTCAGGGGTAAATCATAAGCGCCTGAAACGTTGCCGATGGCCTTCGGCTGGATGATCATCTTGTGGTCGGCTTTGGTCGAAATAACGGCGCCCAGCCGTGTCAAAGTGTCGCCGAAATTGACGGAATTTTCCTGGGGCCGAGCGCGCTCGGCCATCTCATCCTTTTCTTTCTGTGTGATGGTGGGAACCATGGGATTGCAGGCGCACAGGGGGAGAAGCAGGACCGCCGCGCAAGAGAATGACAGCAATTTACGGACCGAAAACGCGCGGAAAATGAATGACGAATTGTTCTGTGATAAAGACATGTTCCCTCTTACAGCAAAGGCTGTCGCCATTTTGGCTAAATTTTTCGTGGAAAAGGCCAAACCTACTATTCTCCTTCGACATTTCCGGTATAACCAGGATCGACCGGCATCGAAAACAACACATTGTCGGGCAATCCGGTTTTACGTGCCTCGATTCGTAACTGTTCACGCAGCTCGAAGATTTCCCCGGCCAGCCGCGATGCGGCGACGGCATCGCCTTTCACGGAATTTTGCATGGTCCGCAAAGCCGCCTTTTTTTCGGCCAGGCTTTTGCGCTGAACCACCGTGGCGGCGAGAAATTGATCCTTGATTTTCTGGCTTTCCGGGTCAAGCTGCTGCCAGACATAGGGTGGCGTCGCCGACTGGCTGACAATGACCTGGCGCATACCGCCACCAGCGGCGCGAGCGACGGCGTTTCCGCCCTGATTGACAGTCAAAATTCGCGCCTGATTGCTGGCGGTCACCGCGCTCGCCATCACCTGTACTGGCGCTCCCGCCTTGGCCCAGCCAGGCGAAAAAAAGGTGGCTGCCAATAACAACATCGTTGTTCCCTTCATGTTGTCCTCAAAAATGGATTTGCTTTTTCCGTCCGTCTTACCGTCCATTGTCCCGCCTAATTGCGGCAGGGGCCAAACGGCTCGGCTTTTCACGTGAAACCCGGTGCGCGCCTGACTCCGGAAGGCAGAGCGGCGAACTGAACCGGGGCTTTGTCGCACTTTCATGCCGCCACCATCATCTTTATCAGTTGTCAGCACTAAACAGGGAAGCCTCCAGCCGCGACCGTGAACCGTCGCCGCAAGCAAAATGTGACGAACAGCACATTCTGTTGTTCCTATCCGAAATTCCCGTCAAACGGACAGACAATGGGTTTATGTGCATATTTCTGATATTTATCTTATATTGCTGACCATGAGCACAATCGAATCGACAGTTAAGATGCTGAAATAAGATATAAAAATGCAAGACAAAGATTAGGTGAAGCGCACCTATCTCGAAGCGCAAGTCTTGTCCCGTTTTCCTGACTGCGCCGGTGTCAAAAAGCTGATTGATGCTGGATATATCGGCAAAGAAGAGGTCGCAAGAAACAATGGCTTCATTCCGCACATCCATCCACGAGGCGAGGAAAAAGTATTGATTGAACGAGATTCGACGTTCAAAGCCCGGAGGTGGGTTGTCGAACTATCCCATTCCTGGTTCAATCGTTTTCGTAAGCTGCTTCCGCGATACGAAAAAACCGATTTATCGTATATAGACTTGACTACGCTGGCTGCCGCAATGATCACACTTAACAAAGTCGTCTCTATTTACAGATAAACTCTTAGTCTATCCAGGCAAGGGCATCCTCTTTCCACCATTTCATCGTTCCTTCAAGTGTCTGTTTCGGTGACATTAGACACTGTTGCGTTAGTCCTGCCAAAGACGCCCTGCTTTGCTCTATTTTTTGGTGTAAAATTAAGTTAACGGCTAGTTCGTGGCGATTCGTTGTCCGTATCCCTAAAAGCCTGCTAACTTCCGTTCCAAACACCGGCGCCCCCTTTCTCCCTGGATTGGTTGACAACCATCAGGATAGCGGAAGGCTACCGGCGTCTCATTCAACATGCTTTCAGAAAGTGCATGAGTGTTCAGCTAGGCCAGTCGACCCTTTTTTTATACTATCTTGCAAACACGTAGCGCCATTGATTAGTTTGGTGATCGTCGCCTCTTGAGGCCATCGAGCCCTCAAGGCATTCAAATTGGTCACTACAGTGTTAATCTGCGACACATCCGTAGCTGTATACTTATTAAACGCCTGAGCGGGAAGGGCGCTTACCCCCATCAGAGAAACCGTCAGCATGGACATCAATACGAACAGGGTTTTCTTGCTTGTCTTCATGGTACTTCTCCTTTTCTGTTATGATAGTTAGGATTGAATAGCCAACCGGTCACGGTATCACTCCAGTTTCATGTTTTCATGAGATTCCTCCTTTTGTATTCTGCTAGTCTATGGCTGAACAACCCTCCCTAGCGCTGACACTTTTGGTATTATTTTAGTATCAAAAGTGCCTCTATTAGAGAGCTTCGCACCATGGGGATTGACCAAACCGATGCTGACCACATCTGATCAGCCTCAGCATTGCCGTCGACTTTGTTCGCATCTCGCCGTTCCTCCTGCCTCTATCTGTTGCAGACAGATGTTGCACAGACAGGCTTTTACCCAATCACCAGCGGTACACCAGCCTAAACGTGCCGCTGATGCCTTCCCGCATACCGACGTAACCCTGGGCGCCAAGGTCAAAGGCAAAGCGGCCTTCGTTCGACCCCATATTGACACCAACTTCGCCCATGCCGGTCTCGCCAACCAGCGACGACGTGGCGATTTCCATGCCATGTGTCGATGAACCGGCCTTGCCGTCAAACTCATGTTCCCACGCGGCGCCGACATAGGGCACCAGCCAGGATTTGGCCACCCAGGTATAACGCCCACCAACCACCGTCCGGTGCGAATTAACGGCGTCAAAATTCACTTCTTCACCGGTGGAAAGCGTTACATCATCGCCATTTTGGTGGCTCCACAAATAACGGACGTAAAAATCGGCCTGGCTGGTATCGCTGATACCCATCAAATATCCACCGCCGACATGCAGGCCGTAATACCAGGCTTGGGTATCGAATGAGGCGGCGATACCGGCCATATCCCGCAGATCGCTGCTGCTGAAATCGCTTTTCACGCGACCAAACCGCAGCGAACCATCGGTATAGAAGCGCCCGGCGGCAATGCCCTCGCCAAATTGGGCCAAATCCAGGCGTCCCAAAACACCAGCACCGATATTCTCGATGTTGCCGTCGCCATGCACCGTCATGCCAGCGGCGCCACTGTCGGCGTTGTAACGACCGTAGCCACCCTCAAAAAAACCGCCGACGGTCAAACGGCCTAGCGTCAAGTCACTGGCCCGCGACAGACCGGCAATCAGAGCCATGGAATTGACATCAACCGAGGAGCCGGTGTCATAGCTCATATGCCCACCGCTAATTGAGCCAAAGGGACGGGCATTGGTCGATGATTGGGCAACGCCGACGACGCCGCCAACAGCGACTTTTTCGGTATCAGCCTTGGTTCCAGCCGGGGCGCTATCCGGGGCGGCGGCGGCCTGTACGGCTTGGCTAACACCACTTGTCGAAACCGTATTGGCCATGAGATTGACGGTGTTGAGGGTGGCCGGCACTACCGCGCTGACCGCCTTGGACTGAGGATTAACGCCGACACTGGTTACGGTTGCCCCCAGATTGTTGCCGTTCTGACTGAGGTCAAAACCATAGAGCAGAGTCAGGCCCTGCATCCCTTCACCTTTACTGCTGGTATTGGCCAAGGTGCCGGCGAGTGTTCCGGCATTAATGAGGGTGACGGTATCACCCACTTTCAAGGGAGAACTGGCGCCGTCAATGCCGACATTGACCTTAGCGTTGGTGCCGAGGTCTGCGGTATTGGTCACGGTCAGCATGGTGCCGCCGTTCGCCATGGTTGAGGGCAGGTAGAAATTCCAGTTTTCGAAATTTTGCGCCGAGGCGACGGTGATAGAAGAATGCAGGTTCAGGGTGTTCCCAGTGCGGAAATCGTCGTTCGGACCCGCTCCGGAACCTCCTGTATCGCCTCCGAAAAGTTCGGAAGAAGACAAGTCGGGTGAGCCGCTGATGGTAACAGTGTTGCCTGTGGCCATGGCGGCGTCGCCAAGACCCCATGCTCGTCCGCCAATAATCCAAGCATTCACAGTGCCGCCGGTGATAGTGACGCTATTGCCTGTAGCAGTGGGATTATTACCGGAACCATCATCGGTATGGCCGCCGATAACATTCCCGGTCACTGTACCACCGCTGATGGTGACGCTGTTGCCTGTGACTGTGACGCCATTGGAAGCCAGCCCGCCTATAATATCCCCGGTCACTGCGCCACCGCTGATGATGACGCTATTACCCGTGACCGGAGTGGTATCGCCGTAAGGGTTGTTGGATTCCCCGCCTATAACATAATACCCGTTCACTGTGGCGCCGCTATTGATCTTGACGGTGTTGTTATTGGCAGGATTCGGCAAGGATGTCGGATCACTTGGACTAGGCTCATCGCCATCCGGTTGCGTACCATTGCCATAAACATTGTGGTTCACCGCGCCAGTGCCACCACCGCTGGTGCCGTCGATGGTAATGGTCTGAGCAAAAGCCGGAGACAAGGACGCGCAAAACAGGCCAAGGCCGGTGGCCAGCAGTAAACAGCTTGAGGGTAATAAAAGGTATGGCGTTTTGCCCAGGCGCCGCGCGGCCATGGCGCTTGGCGCCTCATCGCTGGTTGTAGGAGCGGTATTCCGCCGACCGTCATGGAAACGGTGAAATGCCAATAACGGGCGGCGGGACGCCGCTCCTACATGCCAATCATCTTCCCTTTCTTCCACCATCTTTCTCTCCATTCCTGTTTTAAGTTTTGTTGGCGGCTTTGGCCGTCTGGTTCATTACCGTCATTTTTGCTGGAGCGGGTTTGGTTTAATCACCCATCCACGAGGTAGGCCATGTAAGGGCAGGTTTCAAACCCGCCCTTACGGATACGGGATGTAAGGCCAGTTGTGACACCTGTCCCATGTCAGCTCCGATTCCCATCGTTTGCTTCCCGCATCGTCCAATATCACGGAATTGCGCCTAGGCCCCACCTGGAAACGCCGAGAGGCGTCAAGCGGCGGGAAAGGCGGCATGGCCGCGAACGGCAAGTGCATTCGGCGCAATGCGCCTTCGGCTTTTGCGCCCTACCTCCTTCTTTATACGTAGGGCGGGAAAGCGAACCGCCATGGCTGGAAGCGCATCCCGCCACCCCGCTTCCGTTGGACACCCTTTCCCTTGGCGGCTTTCTTTTGGGCGAGCAAAAGAAGGCCGCACAAACGCCGACAAAAAAAGCCTTGTCCGATTGCCGGACAAGGCCATGAAAAAGGCGACGCCAGACGCCGCCAACGATGCGAAAACAATCAGGTATTTTTTGCTATACAGGCAGAGGGAATAACGGAAAGTGAGCAAGAAGCGTGCCAAAATGCGGGGAAATGCCGCTGGCCTGGTGTTATTTACGATGCCGCGGCGCATTGTTCCATTCCATGGTTTTCAATCCAGGCATCCTTGCCGGCAAGCAAAATCAATAAGCGGGAAGATCGTCGTAACGACATCGTGCAATCGCTGATGATTTTTGCACAAAGCAAGGCCGCTGTCAACCCATTCACG
>Ga0123354_10010653_pt1 | contig 14178 bp, 10 predicted proteins | sample TergutLab28metaG_2_FD_97872 | JGI IMG/M metagenome (GOLD analysis project Ga0123354, IMG submission 97872) | Labiotermes labralis P4 segment gut microbial communities from Petit-Saut dam, French Guiana - Lab288 P4 | ecosystem: Host-associated > Arthropoda: Insects > Digestive system > Gut ... | reverse complement strand
ATTTACATACCGGCAACGAAGCAAAACAGGACCTGCTCATAATCGATGCTGAAACTGGTCTCCTTTCACATCGAAGCAGACGGAATGCGTTTCTCCAAATTCTTGAATACTTTTCCCAAAGTGTCGACGTTGACGGCTTGAATCTCTTGGCGTATAAAGTCTTTGAGTCCTTCGATTGTGCGGGGTGCATTTTTGTACAATTTGCCCTTCAATAGGCCCCAAAGAAAGAAGTCGGCAGGCGTTAGATCGGCTTCCCCTTGTCTCTAACTTTTTAACCAACTTCTGGATACAGCACTTCGATGGAGCACGTCTTTCACCAAATTCCGTTCGAAATGCCGTCTGGCATGCTTTAAATGAACCTGTTTGCCAGTATTTACGAACGAGAAACCCGCGCTGTTTGACTGTGTACGTAGACAATAGTTTGGGGCCTCTAGCGAGAGAATCATCCTGTATAAGTGAAGAACGATTTTCAAAAACAACCTAAGGATTTTTAAAAGAAGTTAATAAACATGTTATTTAAGAAGCAGTTTTAAAAAACAATCACAAAACTTTCGTAGGATGAAGGCGATATTTTTGTTTCGTCGGCCGTAATGTTTCGTTTCAACTTCCTGATCACACGAATAGTGCGAGCTACCGGTATTTTGTGTTCAGTCCCTATGTGTTGTCTTGCAAAATGTAGCATGCAGCTATCAGCTACAGTAACTCTGTAAGCAACCATCAAGATGCACCGATATTGCTGCTGACCGTTGCCACTTGGCGCCGGTCAGAGCAATATCGGTACATTGTACCAAAAAGCTGTATATAAAGTTAAAAATTGCTCCTGAAGATGGGCGAGTTTGTCGTCCGAAACACGTAGAGCTGATTTAAATTAGATCAATAAAATTATCAATAAACTGAAATTGTTGCATCTTTTTGGTTGCTTACGTTGCTATTCTAATGACGCATGGTCTCCCAAACATCAAAATCATCTACAGTATGTCAAAGTAATATAGTGAAGTTAAAAATCCACATATGTTTTTGTGTATGTAAACGGCTTTCCTTGGATCAGGCTCATTTTATTGTGGAATGTAATTTGTTTTATCGGGGGGGTTACCTGTGGTACCAGTGTGTGTTTTACTGTTCAAACACAAACACTCAGTTCACTTGCTGATTTTTAAGTACATATCCGTCCCCCACCCTTCGCGGTCTCAGTCCAGACTCTACAGTCACCAGTCTATACATCTTCCTGTTATCACTTCCTGTTTTTGGCCGGTTGAGAGCTGTCCTACTGCTACCACCAACGTTGTCTCCTACAGCGACAAACGCAAAATCCTCGCAAGCATTGTCAGAAATTCCTTATTCTTAAGAGGATGAAAACCCTGGGGCACTTGGCGTCTCACTGAAGTGTGAAGCACACCAGAACAGAGCTATTTAAAACCCATTAAACCGAGACTACCCCGGAAAAAATGGGCCGAATACAATCCCTAAATACCTTAGGTTATGTTACAGGCATACGTACAGAACAGGAAGACAGGAAATGTACTTATAACGTAATATTGAAACGTTTTCGTATTGCCATTGTGGCAGGGGAAAAGCAATAAGTGCTACATATTCTGAGTGTCTGTTTGTAACCTTAGTTATCCAATATATTTTCATCTGTGGTCCATCTGGCTTTACCTTGTTTTTCCACATTATCTCATAAAAGGTAGATTTTCGGACAGAATTTACGGAACGCAAAATGTGTGTTTTGATTTTCTGTACAACTTTTGTTTGAAACTTTTCTCGTTCTAGGAAGAATTCAGCGAGATATGATAAAAAATGTATATTGGTCTTCATGCAAAATACCCATTATCCTTGCCATATTTTAATGAAAATTCAGTTTTCTCGACACATTTTCGAAAAATACTCAAATATCAAATTTAAGTAATATCCTTCCATTGGGAGCCGAGTTGTTCCACGCGGACGGACATGCAGATGTGACGAAACTAATAGTCGCTTTTCGAAGTTTTTGTGAACGCGTCTAAGGAGTATCCCGGAAGTGGCTGGAAAGCCTCGTAGAGGTTAAGAGCCACCCGTAAACACCCGGATATTGGACTTGCTGGCAAAGGGCAGAGTTCGTGTTGATATATCATCTTATTCCTTGACGCGGGAAATAAACTTAAGGCTGGAATTTGTTTATCTTTGATTCGACAAACAGACTTTATTGACAACGCAGTAAGTCAAGCGAGTGTTATCTATATGTCTGGCAAACTGATGATAAAGACACCATCCTTGTTCTGAAACAGTTTGTCTGGAGCATAAAAGAAATGCTTAATCACCTTTTGTGTGTATTGGTTTTGTGAAAAGTTTCTGTTGGTAAGCTATGTTACTTGTGCCACTTATGCTTCATATTATTAAGTGCGGGGAAGCGCTGTACAAATGACACTAGCCGCTAGACGAATCGTCAGATGAAGTTTTGATGTGTATTGGACCGTGCATCATCTTGATAACTGAAGAATAAAATCCAATACATGCCAATTATTACTTTATTGTGCTTATGTTAGGCTCAACATGTTTCGAGCACCATTATGCCCATCATCGGGAACTCACGACGATAGCGTTGGTTACCACATAGGCCGTCTGGTTTTCGAGTTGCTACTGGTTAGGAGTTACGTGCAGGCAGGATGGTTGAGTTTCCGGACACTCATCCACCCTGCCTGCACTGAACTTCCAACCAGCAGTAACTCGAGAACCAGACGGCCCATGTCGGAGACTCATCCACCCTCCTGCACTCAACCTCCAACCAGCAGCAACTCGAGAACCAGACGGCCTATGTGATAATCCACGCTATCGTCGTGAGCTCCTGATGATGAGCATAATGGTGCCCGAAACATGTTGAGCCTAACATAAACATAATAAAGTAATAAGTGGCATCTAGTTGGATTTTATTCTTCAGTCATCAGATGAAGGGTTAAGAACACCCGATTTTAATGCGATTGTTCTTGCATTCGCTGCTGGGTTCCATAAATTCGCCCAGGGTGAGTGGGCGAAAAAACAAACACTAATAATTCAATTTACCTAAGGGGTGCACAGGTAAAGGTAAATTGATCCCGTTACAGGCCCGGTGTGGCCCAGAGAGTGGGTAGAGTTATAGCTCTACTCTTCCATGACTGCGGCACTAGAAGGGGGTGAGTGGTTAGCAGCACGTCCCGGCTGCACTTTACCCCCGAGAAAGACGCGGTACCCATTGTACAGGAGGTTGGGTGGGCCCCAAGGTCGGGCTGGAGGGGCGGAAAATTTCGTCCCCACCGGGATTCGATCCCGGACCGTCCAGCCCGTAGTCAGTCGTTATACCGACTGGGCTACCCGGCCCAAAAGGGGTGCACAGATTCCCCCCCCCAAAAAAAATCTACAAGCCACCCCCAGTTCCCTACTGAGAACCCACAGATATTGGGCGCCACTGAGCAAAGTTTAGTGACCACGGCAACATGGCCGCCGCCCGAATTTGTGCAAACCCCACCCCCCTCCAAGTTATCGTAATATTCTTATTCGTGGTCATTATTACGTACATTTCTAATCCATTCCTTACTAAATTCTAACCTTAAAGTATTGAGAAAATAAACCAAAACCCTTCACCTTACAACATTTCAATTTCAGAAGCATAACTACCCATCCACCGCCCAGGACACGGCACACCTAACAGGGACTGTGTTGTCAATTCGGGCAGAGAGGGAAAATAAGCGGAAACGCGTGAGAAACGCGTCGTTTAACGACGCTGTCTGCTGCTACGTTTATTATAGCGGTTGTAATAGACGAATGAATGGAGCATTGGTGGCTTGATACTGGCAGGGAAAAACTGAAGTACTCGGACATAAAACCGTCCCAGTGTTATTTTGTCGACCAAAAATCCCACATGGACTGGCATTGGACTAAACCCGGTCCCCAGCGGCCAGAAGCCGGCGACTGACCGACTGAGCTGCAAGAAGTTGTTCACAGGAAGTTAGACAACAACAAGGCAGAGAATAATTTGAAGGAAACTTTAAATAAACAAATGCATAATAACAAAAATGTAGAGATGAAGCCAATAGACAACTCTCCATCACAACACCGTTAACTACCTAGCAGGACACAACCAACCAGAAACACGACACGTGACAGTAAGCCTGATAATGGCCGCTCTGATGACATCAGAACTCAACAACGAATGTGGATTATGGACTCGTGCCAGTGGGGCGGCAAACGCATTATAGGTGTGCGCGAGGTTGAAGTTTAGCTGGGAGGTGACTTCTTGTTTACTGAGACTCCAGTGCCATGAGCACAGATCTAGTACAGCCATGAGTGAGGGATAAACCGCTGTTGTCAACAAGCGCAGAAACGTTCAATGTGGCTGTAATGTGGACACTACTGCTTCTGACGATAACCTTTGTGCTTGCTCTCAGTTCATACATCAAGAGGTTCGGGAAACCGGCGAATTTTCCACCAGGTTAGTCAAGAAATAAATATATGAGAGCAGGCCATCAAAATACACAGAGATGTGGTGCGGAAGGAAGCATTTTTAACTATTTAAATACTGAATTTAACCTAAATTACATAACAGATCCAGTCCTTACCGCGCAGTAAACACCCACCGTCTCGGTTATACAAAACAGTCAGTTAATGTTGTATAGGGAAATAATCGCTGTTTGTTCTCAGATCCACACAAACCACATAAATGCATTGTGTGGGTAGAACGTAGAATTGTTGAATGTTAAACTGACGGTACATACAGTAACCACTGGGCTTTAAGGGGTTAAATCTCGGTTATAAAAATGAGTCCGTTAATGCAGTATAGGGAGATATTTGCTGTTTGTTCTCTGATCCATACAAAACAAAAAACGTGGAATTGTTGAATGTTAAACCTGGTGGTACAGTACCAACGTTTAGCATGTATTGCTAAATTTCGCTGCGATGTCGAGTCGTTGGGGAGTTCCTGCAGCTTCAAAACTGAAGCGCGCTTAACTGCCTGCTGTTGGCTAGTAACTCTCCATGCTCTGCCTCACGTGTTTCATTTGTGCTGAATCGTACCAGTGATGACGTCGCTAGATGTCTTCTCTAATCATTGACTTCGCTCTAGTCACATTTTTCTCAAGTGCAGAGATGAAGCCAACAGACAACGCACCTTCCCAGCACCGTTAACTACCTAGTGGGACACAACCAGAAGCACGCCACGTGACAGTACGCCTGATAATTTTTTTCAGTCTGACGTCTATTCCTGCCGCTCAGGCCCAAATATCTCCAACACCCTCAGTCTATGTTCCTCCCTCAGTGTGACAGACCAGGTTACACACCCATACGGAACAACATGCAAAATTATAGTTCTGTATATTTTAATCTACATATTTCCGTACAACAGACTGAAACACAGAACATTCTGAATCAAGTGGCAGTAGCAGACGGTCCCTGAAGTCAGTCTGCTGCTAATTGCTTAGTGAATGCAATTTCATTTGTTGCAGCTTTACAAATTGTGTGACGACATTTTAGGAATGTGGGGCATTCTTGTCCTCCGGGAACTGATAATTTGTCATTAGGTTATGATATGATATATTTGTTTTGATTGGTTGATTTCTTTATTTTCCCAAAATACCATATAAAGGAATATATCCAGTGGATGTAGGAATAGTCAGTAAATTGGCCCTATGGTACAGTGTAGCCATACACTTACAATTAACAGTAAAAACACACAATTTACAAGTACAAGCGTAAATTATTACACAAGTTATGTTTCAGTAATTACTGATAAGTATGTAGTACAGCTTGATATGCACCAGAAAAGTATCAATGTTTATCAGAAAACTCATCAAGACTATAAAATGATTGTGTTTCCAAACATTTTCTTAGGGCAATCTTAAACTTGCCAGGCTTACTGGAAATGTCTTTCAGTGCTCTAGGGAGACCATTAAAAATCTTTATACCCAAATAATAAACTCATTTCTGGTACATAGCCAATGTTTCCTGAGGTAAATGTAAATCATTTCTATGTCTAGTATTTCTATCATTAAATACGCTGTTTGGAGTAAAATAATTCATGTTGTTGACACACAAACAATAGTAAGGCGAATATATATTTTGATGCTAGTGGCAATATTTTCAGTTCCGCAAACAATTTTCTACAAGATTCTCTATGTCCACATCCTATCATTGTTCTAATTGCTCTTTTTTGCATTTTAAAAATCATAAGGCTATGCGGTGAATTACCCCCCAAAATTATGCAGTTGGGTTGACACCCGGTGGCAGTAGTACAGTACACATTTACATACAAACAATACACAGATCAACACAATAATACAGAATACCCAGAACGGAACATACATAACAATAAGAATTCTTAAAACTAACAAAAGAGCACATAACAATAAGTATACATAATTTACGAAATTAAACAGAAGCATACAAAACATACAACTAACTATACATGCAATAATACAAGAGAGAAACAGAAAAATATGGAAACAATGTGATTAAAAAAACAGCCAAATGTGATCTATAAAAAGCAGCCCCATTACAGGCCTGGAGTGGCCCAGAGGGTACCAAGAAGTTAAGGTTCCCAGATTTCATGACAAGGGCACAGGATGGTGGTAAGGTTGTCAGCCTTATGCACCGGCCGCCTTTACTCCCAGGAAATGCTCCTGGTACTCATTTCTTTTAGAGGTTGAGTCGCTAGGAAGGATTTTATGTCAATGAAAATTTCCAATGACACCAGCTGGGATCGAGCCAGCAACCTTCCGATTTGTAGCACAGCACCTTAACCTCTGTGCCACCGCGGTCCCCATACATGACCTATATATCTTCTAATAATGATAGACACCCTTTTACTAAGACCTTCACAACACTTCACTACACTTGTCGACACTTCACTTCTTTCCATTTAAAACTTCACCCAACTACACTTCACTCCACGTCACTACACTTCATTTCTTCCCATTTAAACTCCACCCAACTACACTTTACTTCACTTCACCGCCCTTTCATTTGGCTTAACCCCATTTCAATTTCCTACCGCTTCATTTCACCTCACATCACACCCCGACGTTTCTGAAGATAGATTTAGGGCTTAAAGTGGTCTTGAGCCTTGAAACCTCAGACCTTGCTCTAGGACCACCATGTCTGCCAATAGTGGGCAGCGCTCTGTCCCTAAAGAGGCTGTGTCGTGAGAAGAAATACTTGCACCTGGCACTTGACCACCTGGCACAGCAGTACGACTCTCCTGTCATAGGCCTAAAACTGGGGCACGAACGTACAGTGGCGGTGCTGACACATGACGTGGTGCAACAGGTTCACACCCGGGAAGAATACGGAGGACGGCCATACAACTTCTTTATCAAGCTGCGGTGCATGGGCGCCCGCAGAGGTAAGCATATGGAAATACCATGGTAGAGGACATTCCGTTGTGTTTAAAGTATAGTAATAAAATAAACGGTATATGTACTCCGTCTGACACAACTATATAATATTTTATTGTTTTTCTATTATTGGCTACTAGTTTCGGTCTCAGGGGCCATCAACAGGCCAATATTTACACACACAAAAAAAAGGGTAAAAATTCTGGTGCGTAAAATACAACTCGTCAATTTTAAGGGATCCCATTTACATTCATTATTGCTTCTTGTGGCGCTGCGGCCCAACGCGGGCCATGGCCTCCTCATTCTTGAGGTTTCTTGATCACACACAACGATGCATCACAGTCGGTAGGACTCCTCCAGCCGAGTGATCATCTCGTTGCAGAGACCTCTACCTGACAACACACAACACTCACAACAGACAAACATCCATGCCCCCCCCCCGGCGGGATTCGAACCCACGTTCTCAGCAGGCGAGCGGCCGCAGACCTACGCCTTAGACCGCGCGGCTACTCATTTATAATTGTTCTTCATAATTATTACCAGCTTTTAGATGTGCTATCTGTAGTACGTTGTACTGAAGTTCCAGTTCTTTAATTTCAAGATGCCATACAGTTTCACACAATAGGTGTAAATGTAACTAAATCACCGTATTGAGAAAATATCGCGTGTGCGGTTGGTTAACTTCGTTATGGACTGCGTGTTTTTACTAATGAGTATTCACTACACTTTGTGTCAGGCATTAGCAGTAGGCCTAAACATTACTAATAACAATAATTCAATTGCGCCTTAAATACAGCATGAGTGTCCCTGGGCCGATCTTCACGAAGCTCGTGCTTTCTTTAAGCATTTTGTAAAGCACTCTTATAGCGAATTTTATAGAATTCTGATATGCTTAAATATTAGGTCACAGATGGAAGGACGGACGTGGTCTCCGCATAAGATTTCATTGTTTTTTTTTTTTCGTTTTTAGGCGCGTTCGCAAAATTGCGAAAAGCGACTATTAGCTTCGTCATGTCCGTTCATCCGTCTGTCCGCATGGAATAACTCGGCTGTCACTGGACGGATTTGCGTGAAATATGATTATTTTTCGAAAAACTGTCTAAAAACTGATGTTTCATTGAAATCTCACAAGAATGACTGGTACTTTACGTAAAGACCAATATACATTTTTGATCATATCTCGCTCAGCTATTCTTAGAACGAGAAATATTTCAGACAAAAGTTGTAGAGAAAATCAAAACACACATTTTGTATTCAATAACTTTTTTCCATAAATCGTACCGTTTATGAGATAATGTGGAAAAATATTGCAGTGCTGGACAGGCCACAGAGGACAATATGGTGGATGCGCATTGCATGCTGGATAACTAAGGCTACAAACACACACTCAGAATATGTAATACTTATTGCTTTTCCACTGCAACAATGGTTGCACGAACGCGCCTCAATGTTACGCTATACGTATATTGTCTGCCTTGTATAATATCCTTTTTACTTTATATTCTGTTAATGCTGGGATTTCATACCTCCCTTAAGTGCACCTAACATGTGGGTCTCCAGCGTTTTCATGGCAAAGTAGCACACCCGTTACTGTGGGCTGGTTCGCAGGCTGCACTTCTAAATATATTAATAAATGGTATACAAAACTGCCCAAATTATTATGAAATTTTTCGAGCATATACACAGTTTTCAAATGTGGCCGCGAGTCGCACTGTTGGAGACCCATGGCCTATTCGAAGCAAGATACTATTGTTTCGTTCTGCACTGCAGTTAGGATGTATTCCAGCAGATATCAGAAGCAGGTAGCATTGGTAGGCTGATTCCGCCATCATGTCTAGATAGCAGCACCGCGAAAGTCGCGTTCATTGTTTTAGTGGTTCTTCCATGGGTTATAGTATGCACAGGTGGATTAATAGAAAGCCTCCGAATTAATTTTCAAACCGAATATTTTACAATGCAACCATTAAGTATAAGTTTTTTACATGTTACTACTGACTGTACTAATCACTGTCCATTGCTGCTGATTTTTATGAAGAAACTTTATTAGAATTAAAATGTTATTTTGTGTATCTTTTCATTATTTCTCGCTCAGTTTACAGTTTCACGTATGTACACAGTACTTAGAACAGGATGAATAAAAAGTACCGTTCCGCACAGAGTCGTGGGTCTCATCTACATGATGAATTAATCAACGTATTCAACGTAATCAATTTAGAACGTATATAGCCACGTTACAGGGTAACTATTGGGTATGCATTGGAGAGAAGTCGGTTGCGACTTAATTTGGTACGATCTTACAACATTTGACTGGACACACTGAAGAAAATGACAAAAATTCTAATTAATAGTCTTTGTCCGCTTCGAGATGTGAAGCGAAGACCTCTGTCATACGGAGCACCTGACCAATCCGATGCTGCACCGTCTTGACTTCAGTAACAATTCAGCAAATTGCTAGATCTTGTAGGCAATGCAGTCACCCGTACTGTCTGCAGAATATCGAAAATGAGTTGTGGTGTGAAGACACATTGACATGTTTAAGACTACGAAACTACCTACCTACCCACCTACTTACCTAACTAACTGACTGACCAACCAACCAACCAATCAAAGCACAAACACTATGGAGCAGAGTCCATGTTGAAAAGCTGACAGTTCCTAGGCTAGTCAAGAAATTCTCCGCATTTTTTGTAGCCCGAAGGTTCATTATCGCATTCACAAGAGCCTGCTACCTGTCCCTACCTATCCTGAGCCAGAACAATCCGGTCCAGGTGCCGCTTTCCATTCTATTTATTTAAGACCCATTTTAATATTATCCCCGGACTAGGCCTAGGTCCATGTTCCTCACCAAAACCCTGCATTAACTTCTCCTCTCCAACCTCACGTTCCCCACACCCTTCTGACCCGCCTTGTCTTGACCGCCTGGATAATGTTTGGCGAGAATGAAGAAAAACCACAAACTTCACTTTCTTTGTAGGAATCACTTTCACGGACGGAGCGCTGTGGCACGAGCAGCGTACATTCGCGGTAAGGCACCTCAAACATCTGGGGTTTGGCAAGCAGGCGACGGACAACTTGATAACGACGGAGGTGCTGGGACTTCTGGAGACGCTCAGGAAGGAGGGAGATGGAGGACGGCGCGCGGCCAGTGTGGGTGGCTACGTGACGCCGTGTGTGCTCAACGTGCTGTGGGTGATGGTCACGGGCATCCGCTTCTCGTCCTGGGACGACTCCCGTCTGCAGCGCCTGATGCAACTGATGAGCCAGCGATCCCGGGCTTTCGACATGTCTTTCGGCACGCTCAACCAGTTTCCGTGGATACGGTTCATCGCGCCGGAGTGGAGCGGGTACCGCATCATCACGCGCATCAATGATGAGCTGAAACAGATCATTATGGTAAGTGGCAGTTTCATGGATAACGGCACCCGAGGCCCCCCCGTTGTAGTCCCCTCCAGTTCCAATTGGCCTATGTAAACCAGTCCCAAGCACTTGCTGCTAGCTTTGTAATTAACAAGAATTCCTGTAAACAGAATGGCTGGATGACTGGAGGGAGACGTGGAGGGGCTTGATCCATCAGACTGCTTTTTGCGTCTTCCATATGAAGGGAGATAAAGGGTAAATATTTCCCTGTGCAAATGACAGACCCACTCTCCCCTCAGTGAGTGCACACCATGGCAATGAGACCACAGCATTCACAAATCAACTAATAGCTGGTCATGAGCCCAAAGAGGGGCTCGACACCAAGACAGACAGACAGACAGTCTGTCTGCCAGCTGAAATGTGACTTTGACTCTATGTCCCTATTCTTAAGTAAGCACCAAGCCATGCAGATATATAGGGGTACGGACATACATTCCCACATATTGTTAAGCAAGACACGATAAACTAGTCTGGAGCATGGTGTCCCATTGCGTAAGAGACTGGGTGGGACCCAGAACCGCCATAAAAATGCTGGGCCAATACTTCAGGTCGGCCATGGTGTCTTCCTCTCAAATATTTTCCAATTCAGCATTCACTAATCACATGTAATTAATTTCATTTTCTTACTTAAAGTAAGTATTCATTAAATGTGTGATACATCAATATTTCACTTCAGTAAGTTCTAGGAAAAGCCTGCACAAAGGACAGGTACTTCATTTAATAAAATAATATGAAATACTATATATCGAATTTAATCAGTATAAATATGCCTACAGGAAGCAATCAATGCACACCGCAACACGTATAATCCAAATGTAACAAATGACCTCATTGATGCTTATCTTCACGAAATGGAAGCCAGGAAACACCTCAGATCTTCAAACTTCAGTTGTAAGTTTCTTAAACTGACATTCCTCTGTGTGGTTCATGCATATAGTGACACTGTTTCAACCATTATATTTAATGACTAACCTGATAGCAAAAATGTGATATCAGGCTATTATGTAGTGCACACAAATGTGGTATCAGGCTATTATGTAGTCACATAAATGTGGTATCAGGCTATTATGCAGTATACATAAATGTGGTATCAGGCTATATGTAGTGCACATAATTGTGGTATCAGGCTATTTTGTAGTGCACATAAATGTGGTATCAGGCTGTATGTGATACATATAAATTTGGTAACAGGCTACATGTAGTGCACATAAACATGGTATCAGGCTATTATGTAACACACATAAATGTATTAGGCTATATCTAATGCACATAAATGTGGTATCAGGCTATATGTAATGCGCATAAATGTATCAGGCTATTATGTAGTGCACATAAATGTGGTATCAGGCTGTATGCCTTATGATCTGTACTCCTCACCAAATATTACTTGGGTGATCAAATCAAGAAGACTGAGATGGGCGGGGCATGTGGCAAATAAGCAAAAGAGTAGAGGTGCACATAGGGTTTGGGGGTGAAGGGAGAAACTTGAGGGAAAGACACCACTTGGAAGACCTAGGCACAAATGGGACAATAACTTTAAAGCAGAACACAGAGATAGGATGGGATAGGATAGACTGGACTGATCTGGCTGCAGATAGCAACAAGTGGCAGGGTGCTGTGAATGTGGTAATGAACCTATGGATTCCACAAAATGCAGGGGAGATATTGACTACCCTAGCAGCTGTATGTTCCCAAGCAGGACTCTGCTCCATTGACTTGGTTGGTTGTTTGCTTGCTTGCTTGGTTGATTAATTAGTTAGCTAGTTAGTCGGTCAGATAGCAAAGAGCTGTACCTACACAGCATACCATCCATGGCTGGAGTGGAATTTATTCCAAAGATTCCAGTGTTCAAGCAGTCCACTACAACATGGGCCACTGTTACTGCCACACAGTCAGAATGTGTCCTACTGACAGTAAATGTGACTACTTGGTCTGTAGACGAACAGCTGATGCAAATCTGCATGGACTTCTTCATTGCGGGTGCCATTCCAATTGGTGCGACGCTAGACTTCTTTGTTCTCATGATGCTCCTTCACCCGGAGGCCCAGCAAAAGGCTCAGAAAGAGATTGATTCTGTTGTTGGGAGGAACAGGCTACCCCAGCTGAGTGACAAAACAAAGTACGTCTGTACAACAGTGGAGGTGGACTTTATATCATTTATAAACCAATATATTCCTTTTTATACCTTCAAATTTAGGGTATGATAAAATTTACTCATGCAATTTGTGTTATGTAAAAATATTTAACACTTCTTAGTTTGTAGTTCTCCCACATTTTATTTACAAATTCATTTCCTATCTAATAGAAGATGCAGTCATGCCACTACAAAAACCAGTCAGTTAATGCTGTTTAAGGAAATAATTGTTTTTTTTAATGTTTTGCTGACCATGCATCTCAGTAGCACATGTGCTCGAAACATGAAGAAGCATGAAATAAAACTTACTGTGAAACAAATTTTGTGCATCAAGTTGGTTAAATACTGAGATAAATTGTTGTTTGTTCTCAGAAACATACAAACATTCAAACACACTGTGTAGGAAGACTGCTGAGTGTCTGTATGTCAAGGCCAGGAGAACACCATACGGTCTGGTACAGACAATGCAGTAGACCAGAAGACCCAGGAGAATCTTGTATATTTTCCAGGAAAAAAGTGCACTTTATGTTCCAAAAAATACATAAGATTTTTAATGCTGAGCTTTAGCTTTTATAATTGATATTTTCAACATACTTCCACTAGTATGAAATAAAACAATAACATAGTTTGTTTAGTATACCAGTAGTGAATATCTTGTGAACCTTCCATTCTCAGACTGCCATACCTAGAAGCAGTACTGTTGGAGCTGCAGAGGATGTACACCATAACGCCTGTCACTGGCCCACGGCGAGTCACAAAGGACACGACTTTGCATGGATATAACATTCCCAAGGTTAGTAGCAGTCTCAATTCTTGCATCTTGTACCTGTCTTCCACTCACCCACCTTCTGCATTCCTTCTGCTGTCCCTCACTTATTTAATAACCTGAGATAATGCACTCAGAATATCTAATATTTGCTGCTATTCTACACCAACGATGGTTATGTGAACATGCCCTAATGTTAAGCTGATACATACATTGCATGTCTTGTCAAGATTATGGTGTTCTGGTGTATGATATGGGACAGGTACCAACATTTGAAAAGAAAACCTGCAGCTACCATCAGTGGCATACCCAGGAATTTTGTTTGTGGGGGGGGGGTTCAACAAATTCAGTTGAGGACAGAGAACAGAGAGAACGAGGACCTGGGGGCGGTAGCCCCCTTGTCAGGGGTTCTGGAGGCTGCTGTAATTTGGTACAAGAAATTTCATTTCATACAGTAAAATTTCTTAATTTTTGGCACTTTAAGACAACCAATTTAATTGTTATTGCTAATGTAAAACAACTGT
>Ga0123354_10010652_pt1 | contig 14178 bp, 10 predicted proteins | sample TergutLab28metaG_2_FD_97872 | JGI IMG/M metagenome (GOLD analysis project Ga0123354, IMG submission 97872) | Labiotermes labralis P4 segment gut microbial communities from Petit-Saut dam, French Guiana - Lab288 P4 | ecosystem: Host-associated > Arthropoda: Insects > Digestive system > Gut ... | reverse complement strand
GTATGTATGTATGTATGTATGTATGTATGTATGTATGTATGTATGTGTGTATGTATGTACGTGTGTGTATGTATGTATATATGTGTGTATATATGTATGTATGTATATATGCGTGTATGTATGCAAGTATGTACGTATATAAGTGTTTGTATGTATGCATGTATGTACGTGTGTATGAGTGTATGTATTTATGTATGTTTGTGTATGTATGTATGCACGTATGTAGGTATGTATGTGTGTATGTATGTACGTACTTATGCACGTATGTTCGTATGTATGTATGTATGGATGCATGTATGTATGTGCGTATGTATTTTTTTGTATGTGGTGTATTGCTTGCTCCATTACAGCCGTAATACTACATACAAGCTTTTACTTTTCTTGTTGTTGTGTTATGTACATTTGTACAATCTACATTACTATGTACAGTTATGTTATAAACTTTACATTCCTTTGATTATTGCATATAACTTTGATTTAGTCTTAGAGGTATTTACGTTTCTTTGATTTTTTACATATAGTTTTGATTTAACACTTTACAGTTTTCTTACATCTATGCTACGATCGTTACGTCTCTTGGCTACGCTCCAATATTTGCATTCCCTTTGATAGGTGTTATGTGTTATGATTTAACTATCTAACAATTCACTTTGCAGCTGTTATGTTCTGCGTTTATTTCATCCAAAGGTATTGTGTTAGTAAATTTCATAAAATCTTTGATATGTTTCTTTATCAAGTCCCTTTTATTGGTTGACCAGTCGTTTGTCTTTAGTATTGACTGTTTTAAAATATTTCTTTCCTTGTTTAAAAGATTGCATTCAAATATAAGATGGTATATATTCTGGTCGCTGTTTCCGCAGGGGCAGGTCAGTGCTTTTATTATTTTAAAACGGTGTAAATATGAATTTGTTTTTTCCGTGGGCTGTGACCATTGCTGTGAAGTTTGGTGTAAGATTTATGTTCATGTTTAGTCTCTCCTTAACATCCGGGAAGAAGTCTTTTCTAATTTTTCCTTTTGTTGAGTTTGTCCATTCTGTTTGCCATTTCTTCACACCGTCGTCCTGGAGTTCTTTTATTATCACCCTTTCGGGATTCTTTTGTAACTTTCCTTGATGTTTTTGTTTGCCGCTGCATCCTTTGCCAACTTGTCTGCTAATTCGTTTCCTCTTACACCTGCGTGTGCTTTGACCCATCGTAGTTTTATTTTCCAGTTTGCGGTCGTCATCTTATTTATTTGCTTCCAAATTTCTTCAATAAGAAATGTGTGTGTGTTGCTGTTTCTCAGTGAGTCTAGTGTTATTGGGCTGTCCGTGTATATCGTAACTGTCTTTTCGGTTGTTTGCATCTTTTTGGTGTGCTTGAGTGCTGTCAGTATTGCTAATTGCTCTGCTTGGTTATTGGTGCAGCTCTTATTTAATCTGCTTTGTATGTTGTTGATGTGGAGGCCGGATTCGAAAAATACCACGCCTGCACCTACCCCTTTCTCTGTTTTGGTGCCGTCGGTGAATATTTGTATCAGGCTTCTCTCGTCTGTGCCCTCTAACATTCTTGTAATCGTGTCGGCGGGGTGTTGCCAGTGTTTAGCTTCCATATCGTTGTCTACTAGCGCGTTTTTGTTTGCGCTACCTTTTGTAAGTTGGTAGAGTTTTACCATTTCTTCTATTTTGATGACGACGGGCGTCATTCCTGTTAATATACAGAGCGCTTCATTTGATGTCGTCCGGTATGCCTTTGCTATCTTAATGTTTATTATTCTTTGGATTCTTATAATCTTATCCTTGTAGCTTTTTAGTGTCATGGCTTTATTCCATACTGGGACGCCATAAAGGATTAGGGGAAATATTCCGTCTAAGTATATTTTTTTCAGGGCTTTGTGATTTAATCCCCAGTTTAGTTTTGCTGATTTAGCCAACGTAAAAATCAGTTCCGTACATTTGTTTGTAACGTAGTTTATGTGGTCTTTAAATGCTAGTTCCCTGTCAAATATTATACCCAAATATTTAAGTCTGTGTACTTGCGGGATTGGTCTATTTTTCAAGTATATTGCAGTTTCTTTAGGTTCGTTTCGTTTTCTCCGTGTCATTAACATTACTTTGGATTTTATTTAATTAAATTTAATTCTATTGTCTGTCGCCCACCCTGCAATTTTGTTTAATTCGATATTGGCGAAGTTTTCTGCTTCCCCAATTGACTCGGCTTCTACCATTAATACCAAGTCATCCGCAAAGGCTATAATTTTTGTGTTTTTCGTGTATCTTAGATTTAGGATCGGGTTGTATTGTATGTTCCATAGCCCTGGGCCGCAGCATGACCCTTGTGTACATCCTTTAGTTATGCGCTTTTCTATATTGAAGTTGTTTATATTTATAATTGCTTTCCTTTCCTTTAGGTAGTCAAATGTGAGATTTAAAGATTTCGGGGGTACTTTGCGTCTCGCAGTTCCTTTAGTATTGCTGGCCACCATGCTGAGTCAAAGGCTCCCCTTACGCCCAGACTGACCATTATTACTATTCTCCCTTTCTCTAATTGGGGTTCTATGAATTTCCTCGTTTCCAATGCTGCGTCTGTTGTATTCTTTTGTGGGGTAAAACCATATTGATTTTCTTTAAGGAATTCCGATTTGTGTAAATGGTGCATTATTCTTTTAATTAGAAGCTTTTCCAAAACCTTGCCTGCTGTGTTAATCAAGCTGATTCGTCGAAATTTTGACGGGTCTGTGCTGTCTTCCCTGCCCGGTTTAGTTATTGGAAGTATGCTTGCTGTTTTCCAGTAAGCGGGAAAGCACCCTGTTCTGAGGCATTCGTTGTAAATAACAGTCATTGTTTTGGGTAAGCCCTTGTACACTAATTGTTGTATTTCTTTAGTAATTCCGTCTGGGCCTGGCGCTTTCCTGGGTTTAAACCCTTCGACCACCTGTCTGACTTCGTCTTGTGTAAAATCTTTGTCGTCAGGTGTGTCAATTGATTGTTCTGCAAGGCTTCGAATTGCCTTGTGGTAGTCTGTATCATCTAGGATATTGTCTTCCAGAATCAGTTGTTTCAGTTTTAATGTAAGAGTTTCTATCATATAAGGTGTTATATTCCGTCAGGTTTTTGTAGTGTTGTCATAGTTGCCTTCTGTCGTGTTTTTCCCGAGGCGATTTTGTATATCCCATTCCATGGATTCGTCGGTGATGTTGCAGTGCAGTATTTTTTTCCAAGGTATTGTTTTTCCATTTTTTATGGCTGCTTGATATGGTGTCTTCGCTGTGGTGTATTGGTCTCTCCTACTCTCTCTTAGGTAATTGTTTTTAGTCCTTTGGTAGAGCCTTCCTAGTGCGTTTGTTCTTTTCCGCATTGTTGTATGTTTGCATGTATGTACTTACGTACGTATGTATGTATGTACGTATGTATGTATATATGTATGTATGTATGTATGCATGTATGTTTGTATGTACGTATGTATGTACGTATGTACATATATATGTATGTATATATATATGTATGTGCGTATGTATGTATGTATGTATATATGTGTGTATGTATACATATATGTATGTATGTATGTATGTACGTATGTATGTAAGTATGTGTGTACGTATGTATATATGTATTTATGTATGTGTATGTATGTATGCATGTATGTACGTATGTATGTATTATGTATGTATGTACGTATTTATTTAGCATGTATGTACATATGTATGTGTTTATTTATGTATGTATGTATGTATGTACGTTTGTATGTACGTACGTATATATGTATGTATGTACGTATGTATGTATGTAAGTATGTACGTACGTACGTATGTATTATGTATGTATATATGTATATATGCATGTATGTATGTATGGATTTATGTATGTATGTATGTATGCATTTATGTATGTATTTGTATGTACGTACGTATGTATGTATGTATATTTGTGTTTATGTGTGTATGTATATATATATACATTCATACATACATACATACACCCCGTCCTTGACAGTTCCACATGTGTCTCTGTAAATTCCCTTGCACAGACGGATACATATTTAACTTCTCGTGAAATTAATAATTTTTTTAATGCAGCCGAATTGTTCCCACGAAGATGAAAATGACCATTAAAACAATAAGAAACTAGTTATCCCCCACTAGTTTTCGTTAGCAGAGAGAAAAAAGCAAGTGTTTTGAATGTTATAGCTGAGATTTATAATTTAGAAAAAACCTTTTGCCAGTTTTTGAAGAATGGCATTTAATTGCAATGTATCAACATTTCCCGAAAATGTAGTTCATTAGTATTACGAACATTCTTATTCTATGGGATTTTACTTAAAACAGGGCCTCTTGTACGAAGCAAAGTATATGTTCTTGTACTTTAAGTAATGTATTTCAGCTGTGTAGCCTTCTGTAAAATGGGTACCTTGTCTTTCCCGGGGGTAAAGTGCGGCCGGGGCGTGCTACTGAACACTCACCCCCTTCTAGTGCCGCGGTCATGGAAGAGTGGAGCTATACCTGTACCCACCCTCTGGGCCACACCGGGCCTGTAGCGGGATCACTTTACCTTTACCTTTTTTATTACAGCTGTGATCTTACTGTAAGCTGAAAATGACTTTGAACAATAGATCCTTCGTTTGGACGAAGTTTCAAATGTGCTCTGATAATAACGTAATTAATTCAGATTACTTCTTTTGTCCGAGAAAGGTCGCGCACGAAAGAGGCGAATCCCAGATTAACCTTTTAAAGACGAAGCGCAGACTGCTTTATTTAAAGACTCAGTTCACACCACGCAGTAAACACTTTTAATCTCGGTTATAAAAACCAGCCAGTATATGGTGTAAGTGGCACAAGTCGCTGTTTGTTCTCTGATAAATACAAAACATAAATACAGTGTGGGCAGAACGTACAACTGTTGAATGTTGAACTTGTTGGTGTATTACGTAACCAGTAGGCTTTAAAAGGTTAAGTAAAGAGTAGGTACATTCAGTACACAAACAAAAAATCTAAAAGGGCAATGAGATACAACTGACGTGGATCGACTGCAGAAACAAGTACTAATTTGCATACCACGAGGAAGAAGCTTCGTTTCAGACGAAAGGAAAGATAAATTCGAAGTTTGAAAGAGATCACGTGGACGATTTCCCGGAAATATTTGATGATGGTAATGTATTGCAATTTAAATGATCTTTTCTCTTCACTAGACATAACAGCTTTTTCGCACTGTTGTCAAATTGAATCAAAATATCATTGGAGCACGCTACAAAATATCGTAGAACGTTTTAAATTTTCTCTTCTGTCCTGATCTTATGAAGTGCTTTTAGGTACAAAATGACTACGTCGGTGTGTATTGCCAAGAAGGACTTTGGAGCAAGTGCTGTAATTGTTGTGCTCTTATTTTGGCTGTGAACCAGACGTCTCATTAAAGGTGTTTTAGACGCGACATTTGAAGTTCTTACAGCCGTGTTGCTGAAGATTGAAGTTTCTAGGAATTTGCGTTCTGCTGTTCGGTAAATAATTACCGACGTTTTAAAGTTTCAGATTTTTTTTCAATCACATGGCGCTGAAGATGATGGCATTGCAGTTCCTCCGAACGCTGGAAACTTTTTTTTCCAGTCGATGCATTTTAACACCCAAGATGTTTGAATCTTATGTGTTTTAGGCACTTTACCTCCAATTAATGGAGAAAAGGAGGGAGTCTGCTTAATTGATCTTAGATGGAGATAAGTTCTGTTACTTTGACTGAGGCTATAGATCGATACGTAAGCTACCAAGTGCATTTATGTCAAGGAGTTTCAAAACTTGATTGAATTAAAAATTTATATTGCAATTAGAACATACTACCAAGATACACACGGTAACTGAACGCAGCAGCATCATTTATTCAAAATGAGGTTGTTATTTTACTGCAATCTGTTATATGTTTACAGTACTTGGTTTGGGGAAACACGTTTGTGCATGTAAATTGAAAAACTTTAAGAAGAGTTTAGAATGTAGTTTGTTGGAACTTAGGTGCTAAGAGGAAAGTTTGATCTGCGTTGTTATTTACTTCGAAATGCGCAATAACGTACACAATCACGAAACACACTCTGTCGGATTGGGTCGGTCATTAGCAAAATGGAGGCACCTTCATCTGCTTAATCTCTTCAATTGAACTCCCACGATTTGCGCTCCATTAAATTGGTCCCTAATTTTAATAGGCATCCATAATGCCTGACACTATAAAGAGAAGTGTTTCGAACCCTAGAACTTTTATATACAGAAAACGTGAATTTTATTGTCAAAATGAATAAAATATTTTTACTAGAACTCTAAAATACTGAAAAACTTTACTATAACAATATCCAGTTCGAAATCATCTAAATTATTTAGTAAGTAATGAATTGAAAGAAAATTAGCAAAGGACGTTATTAAACAATTAACTGAGAGAAAAGTTACTTAACTAAACTAATTTCTGAATTACTAAGTAAGAAACTGCACTGTTAAGGAGGCAACACAGTAGCGGAGTTGAAATGTAGGCAGCTATCAAACTATAAACTATTGCATAACCTAACATAGGCATTTAACCTCCTGTCTAACTAACTGGTTAACACATTACTTTCTTTCATATTGAACTGAATCTGTGAAGAAGATCCAGCACTGATTACATCGGTTTGGCCACTGCGTACCATCCAAAGTATATTCAAACTGTCTTCCACCCTTGAAATCTAAGTATGAAGTAAACATTACATTATAAACTTGGTAGTTACCTATCCTTTTATTAATTTTTTGGGTTAGTAACTTGGGCTGACTAGTTAAAAACCGGTCACATGGTACACCTGATCTGATAGCGATTCGTTTTAAAATTATACTGCGATTAGCGTACAGTGACACCGATGTAGAGATGACTGGTTTGTTATGCTGGACTTATAAGTTTTCAATTATTTTACAAAAATTTATGAATTTTCTATGATAATGTAAAACGGTAGTTTATATGCTGTTGCTGTTAATTGCCAATAGGACACTTTCAGATGTCACAAGGTAACGTTAAACGAAGCCATCAATCACTGCGAGAACAAACTGGTCACTAACGTCATGATTGATGAGTCGGAGGAATTTATGCAGCACATTCATCTTTGAGTGACACCCAGCAGGGTTGATGACAAGTTCGAACATTCCTCATATTTAAATGTGCATATTTGAAATGTGAGGACATTAACTTAAAACTGAACAATATGTGGCTAAACTGTGCTTCTGTGCCTAGAGATAAGTGCAGAAAACCTTTTTAAAACTAGGCTGATATTAAGATTCTTTGACGATTGTTCATATCTGGTACATACTGGTATTAGACTAGACATTGTGCGTTCTGTGAAATATATTAGATACACGAGAATTTTCGAAATTTGACTCTGCCTTTCTTTCCATACGATGACTTGTTATAACAGTGACGGTGGTTTCTGTAATATTTGCAGCATTATTTATGTCCTTAAGAGAAAGCAGGTTCGTTAGATCAGTGTTTCTCAAACTTTGTGAGATCGCGGGCTGGTAAATTCTTTTTTCATAAGACGAGGGCCCGGTCCCACCAAATTTACTCGTGAATACCTTTCCATTTTTTTAAGTTCATACATTAAACTAACATAAGTATTAATAATTAATTATGGCATAATCATAGAGTATTAGTACACTTATGTATCTTGACAAATACAAAATTGCATTTAAGTTAATTATCAATCATTGGACTAATAAAATCTTGTAGCATATTGTAGTTTCCTCAGGCCAACATCTGGGTCTGAGTTTTTATACACATTCACAAATATTTTTTGTCCTCAGAATATTTTCACTGTAAAACATTTATTCATGAAAATTGCTTAGAAAACTAAAATGATAAATTTCATGAGAACCTCTCGCGGCCCGGAATAATTGATGCCAGAGCCCGGTACCGGGCCGCGGCCCGGCGGTTGAGAAACACTGCGTTAGATCACTGCACTGTGAGAGAGAGCGAGAGCGAGTGTGTGTGTGTGTGTGTAAGACTCTACCCAGAAATTTGACCTTGAAGAAACCGATATATTTTTGCAAAATTTGGTATGTGTCATATGCCAATAGAGGGTACTATAATGCCACTACTATCAGTTTCCTACAAGCAAATGTCAAATCGTTAACGCAAAACTTCGACGTTCGATCGGTACTAACGTCACTTTCTAAAATCCTGAAATTATATAAGCTACAGAACTTTCAATTGTAATAAGTCGCGCTTCTGAAGAGTACAGAGGAACAAAATGGCTGGTGCATGAAGTATATAGTCAGGCTTAGGTTTTATGGAAAACTGTTAAGCGACTGGAACTAAGTTAATGGTAAGTCTGTCCATGTACAAGCCTGGAGAGGCTCTTAGGGATCTAGGAACTTAAGGCTCCAAGAATTTCTAGACATTCAGCACATAAAGTTGGCAAGATTGTTAATCTTACACACTGGCCACATTTATCCCCCAGAAAATATACATGGAACTCATTTCTGTCAGAGGCTGAGTCGATCCCACGGCCATCGTGCAGTCGAAAATCCCAATGACCCCATGACTTTTCGGCTTGTGGCCCATTGCCTCAATCAACTGCGCCACCAACTACCCTAAGCTATTTAGGCTAGGCACGCGACAATTCGTACGGAGTGATTGGAACATTCGTACAATTTAAGAAACGACTGGGCCTGCCCTTTATTAGTTGACAATTAAAATACATCGAAGTCGCAAAATGTCGAGGTTATGCATAAAAAAACTTTACGCAAATGTAGGAAGATTTTTCTTAATTAACTAATTTAATTTACGTAATTGATTTTCCCTATGTGATAACTAATAATTAAGTGCACTTTATTTAAACCATTTATTAATTAATGGGTGGAATCGACAGCCTGATGCCTGAAGCGGAAGCAGGTACACCAACTAAAGCAACAACAGTAATAATTGATTTCATTTCAATTGAATTATTTATTATTTATGTGCTGCAACACAGACCACAAGGCAAATTAAAAAGACAACACAGGAACAAAAGCAAAATACACAAGATTTTAGGAAAGAAAGGAAACATACAGAATAGGAGTAATAAAAAATCCAAACAAAAATGTCAGCATAATTAACACTGCAAATGCAAAAGACAATTTTGTGACATCATTTTCCTGAGTATATAGGTAGTACCGTTCCGTTCAACAACAACAACACTAATAATAATAATTTTTAAATATTTAAGAAATATATGGCTTATTTGATTAGGATTCGACTACGTACGACAATTACTCACGAGTGTAGTAGGCTAATGCGCGCGTTAACTTGAATTAAATTCCTGCATTATGAGTTTACACTACCCAGATATCTTATGAAAGGCACTAGTTGTTTTGCTAGGTGGCAGTAGGGTTTGGGAGCTCTACACAGAACTTTATGTTTTACTTAGGAGTGACTCTGGTGGTCCAACGGCTGGCGTAATGTAATTTGTATTCACACTTCTTAGTTCGACTTAACTTATTGATATTTACATATATATATATATATAAACATTTTGGGGGGTTGTATTTGAAAGTTACACTATCTATCGAGAAATATTCAACCACGTATGGGTACGAGAAATCGTACATAGTTTGATCAGAACCGTGCTGGCAAAGCATTTGGCAAACTTGTGTTCTGTGTAATGAAAGGCTCAAATCTGGCAGCCAAAACACTTAAACAAAGTGGTGTAAGTTACATGATGCGGCGTTATTGAGAAGGAACTGCTTCTGCAAAGAAACGCCATGGGGTAGCAGGTACAGGAGAGACGGATGAGAATCGCTGTAGGAGCTGACATTTGCTCAGTTCTTTAATAAATTGCACCCGAAGCTTCAGTATCGTGTTTACAGCAGACTACCAACCTGCTTTAAAGGCTCAATGTGTTTTAAACCGATTCTCCTGAGAGAAATGTAGGTAGCAATAAACCTGCAAGTTAACATTTTATGTTGCTACAATCTGTTTCAATTAGAGTACAATGATAAACGCAGAGCAGATCTCAGTGGCCACGTGGTCTAAAGTGTAGGTTTGCAGCCATTCGTTTGCTGGGATTGTGGGTTCGAGTCCCGGCTGAGGCATGGATTTCTGTCTTTTGTGAGTGAGGTGTGTTGTCAGGTAGAGGTCCCTACTTCGGGCTGATGACTCGCCCAGAGGAGTCCTACCGAGTGTTGTTTGTCTAAATGAGTGTGGTGGTGAGGTCTCGAAATTGAGGAAGCCCTGGCCCACTAGGTGATGTTGCGCCATGGGAAAAAATAAACATAGACATGCGCGTAAGCTCACACACCGCAGTACGTCATGTTCTGATCGATGCCAGAGTCCTGTGTCAATCAGTTGTACAAAGTATTTGTTAGCTTCCCCCATCCTCGCCTTTGTCAATACCAACACAAACATGACCTCAAGACTTTAACGCTGTTTGTGAAATGGGCCCGGAAGACTGAGTAAGAAGGAGGCGCGGATGTGGAACGATGGGCTGTACTCATTACTAATTTGTACCGCAACTACTCTGTAGATTTATTCCATGCACTACGACTGTTTTCACCTTCAATGCCAAGCGCCCCCAACCCCCTAGAGCTCTCACAAATCTCTTTCTCCAAAGATTTCCCTGCCTGGCTTTTGTACAAAGTTAGTTAGTGTCTGTTTGAATAGAAGTGTCTGCGGTAGTCGCTGCCGAATTCTGTGGACCGCATAGACTGGACTCGCGTCGTAACATAAGGAAACGTTTACTTCAATTAGGAACACGTTCATGATCTCGAATGCAAAATTTACTTCTACCGTTGCTCTTTGACTTGTGCTCACGAATTTAACACAATGCTCAAACCTACCCGGGCTTGACAAAGCCATATCCAACAGTACAAACTTGTGAAGCTAAATTCTTGACCTTTCCTACACAACTTCGTCCCTTTCTAAACCTTATATACTATTCAACTTCGAGATTTGGCTATTTGGAGATGGTTTTCTCACAGAAGCCCGGTAGAATTAATACCGCAAAGGGCTTTCTGCTCAAATAACCTGAAATTATGAAAATAAATCATTTATTGCTCATACGCTTAAAGTCTATGTGTTTCAGGATTCTCACCTTCATAACCAGATCATGTTACTAATATTCATATTCATGTTATCATTTCAAATCATATCGTTGTCATCAAGTTCATGAAGATGGAAATCCGGAATTAGTTTTTGTATTATTTTATCTAACGTCAATCTCAGATCGTTAGTCTATTGACTTGTAATTTATCATCCATAATGCAATTTGTCTAAATCTTTTTCACGTTGAAAATCCGACTTCAATGTAGTCCAAATCTTGGGAAATGCTAATCTAGGTCTTATTTCATAAAAACTCTCTTTTGTTCATTTCAAAAACTTTCATTGACTGTTGTTCGTTGTGTTCAGGGCAGTCGCTCTCAACACAACGAACAGTACACACTCCATACCTATGACATGCTGCCACACCACCGCATAATATATAACGGTGTAGTATTTTTTACCGAATCTTAACCTAAATATAATTTAGCTAGGATTTAATGAAGGTCCCCTCATGATGGTCGTAGACCGAAACATACAGGAGCAAGTCAAAGCGATTTTGAATGTAAATTTTAAAACTTCATCAAGTTTAATAAAGAGTGCATTTGTTGGTGTATGGGCTTTATATGTTTAATTACATCTGCTTGGGAATGAAGCCATAACCTCTGCCGTTACTTGGATGACCAAGTGCTGATAAAGTGTCTTTGAAAATAATGTTTCAGGATTGACTAGCATAAGAAGTATGGAGAAGTAACGAGAACTAAGAATTATGCAGATAATCGAGTCGAAAATGACTCTTACGCTGTACAAATTTAACTAACGCAAACTGGCTACGACCAAGTTTTTTTAGAACGGGAAATCTTTGGGTTTCTGGGGTGCTTTTAAACTTAATGTCCATATATTAATGAAAGGTAGTCAGTAGTTCTGTGGGTTTCCATCTTACCTTATATATTGTCTTGGAATTCCACTAAACACCAGGTGAGAAGGTCTAGACCCATACCATTGATTTCCAGTAGCCTAGTTTTGGCTGCTCAAAGCGGTTGTATGAGCCTTTTCTGCGATCTCTTCCTGAGTCTTTACAATAACCTTTTCCACTTAATCTGCCGCAACCGGTCCAGAAAGATTTTATTGTTTTATGTAGAGGGTAAAGCCATTCCGTTACAGGCCCGGTGTGGCCCAGAGGGTGGGTATAGGTGTAGCTCTACTCTTCCATGAGCGCGGCACTAGAAGGTGGTGAGGGGTCAGCAGCACGCCCCGGCCGCACCTTACCCCCAAGAAAGACCCGGTACCCATTTTACAGGAGGCTGGGTGGGCCCCAGGGCAGGTCTGGACGGGCGGAAAATATCGTCCCCATCGGGATTCGATCCCGGACCGTCCAGCCCGTGGTCAGTCGCTATACCGACTGAGCTACCGGGCCCACATATTGTTTTGTGTACGTAGCAATAACCAGGGGATAGATTTGAAGGTTAGAAAGGTTTTGTATGCTCAATAATACTATTCTTAATCCATAGTGATATGGTAGTCAGTTTTCTGTTTCCATAAGGTTAGCTACATTTTTACTCTCTCTCTCTCTCTCTCTCTCTATCATTTAAAAACCTTTCGATAGTAGTAGCGAAAGCGTTTTCCTGTCGGTTTCTTTCTATGCCTGTAATGGCGGAGGTAAGGAGAAGATAGTAGAGGCTGTGTGGGAAAAGCGAAGCATATTGTCACTAACTTACACCTTTCACTCTGTAAAATTTTTCTCCAAATTTTAGAAACGTGGCCAGGAATGCCTACTCAGGAGACACGATAAAAACACAGTATTTTGTATTAAAATACCAATCGGTTAATTATGTTTGGCGAAATAATCCGTAATTATTGTGAGAATCATGACAAACATATATATATACAGAAATGCAAAACATAGAATTTGTCAATATTTGTACGGGCGGTACATATTATTTCCTCTGTGTTTTAAAAGGTTAATGCACAATTTCAATGATATTACATTACATTATTTTAGTTTATCATTATACAATATCTTTACCATATTAATTTTACGAGGACGAAAATTGCCGGTTAGTTTAATAGAATTACTTCTTTCCATTGTTAGAAATATAAATGCACTACGTAATATTTGTAAAAAAATTTTAGTAGTTGTGGTTTTTCTCAAATGGAAACAAGCGCGCATCAGAAAGAAAAGACACGCTTCAACCCGTAACTAGAAGTCGCATTTATTTATTTATTTATATTTATATATATTTATCATCCGTTGCTCAACATTACATATATTATTATTATAGGATTTGGTGTACAATATTTGTAGATAAAAAGTGGTAATTTCTTATCGCTTTCTTCATTTAAAAATACTGGGCTCTAGGGTCCAGGGAATACTTTTGAACTGACTCGTTTATAATTTGACGAGGAAACTGAAACACAGATTTTCATATATCATTATATTAACTAATTTTCCTTAAGTTTTAAAAGGCAGAGATTTATAATTTTAGAATAAAAGGTTTAATTAGCCAAGAGTTCGAAAGATATGAATTCAGTTAAGGAATAATGTATGTCGGACAGCTACACAGTCATTGTGTTTTCTATGAATCCGTAATTCACTGTCTGGCTTGTGGCTCTAAGGTCGTGATGCAATTACATTTCTAACGAGTGAATGTTAGAGGGTTATTCAGTACGTTCTGCTGCGGTATTGTGTAAGAGCGCGTGTGTATAAGATACACACATAAGTTCTAATGTTATGTAATTTGTGTAATGTGGGTGGAAATTAAGCGTGGAATAGGGAAATCGATACTGAAGGCAGTACAATTTAACGTAGCTTCTTGTTCTATTACAAACCAATTTCAAGTTTTGTAGTAAGCCACATCGTGCTTGATTCCGACAAAAATATGTGAATAAATAATACAAAGGACACGTTGTGAAAATCTCGGAGAGTCTTAAGCTCCACTTCTCACATTTGTATTAGCTCGTCACTGAAAATTCCTAGATATTTTTCTGAGTAAGATTATAAAGGAAGTTATAAATTCAGTGACTAAAACATAGGCTAGAAATTTGTCGTATTTTACGTAGAATAGTCCCGTAAAATTTACTAACTTACTTACTCCATGGTGCAGAGTCCTTCTTGAGCAGCTAACTGGTTTGCAGCTAGTCAAGAAATTCCCCGCATTTCACGGAACCCGAAGGTTCATTACCGCACTCACAAGCGTCC
>Ga0123354_10010647_pt1 | contig 14183 bp, 8 predicted proteins | sample TergutLab28metaG_2_FD_97872 | JGI IMG/M metagenome (GOLD analysis project Ga0123354, IMG submission 97872) | Labiotermes labralis P4 segment gut microbial communities from Petit-Saut dam, French Guiana - Lab288 P4 | ecosystem: Host-associated > Arthropoda: Insects > Digestive system > Gut ... | reverse complement strand
ATTGGTTACAGGAACAATTTTACAATTCATCCTTGTACACCTTGTATATACTGTCTGTGTAATAAATATCTTTAAAAAAAAAATCATTCTGTACATTGGCCATATTAAACCTTTGGCACCGAACGTTAGATATTTGTAATGTGCAGTGCAATGCTAAAAACACTAGTTGTGTGTAATTATGACTACTCTTATGCAGCCTCTTTTTACATTCTGTGTTGCTGCATATCACACTGCACATTTAATTCCAGTGCCAATGGGCCGGTGATCTGCTGGTTGCAGTATTTACACAATATACTTTCATCAGAATTTTCTTCTGTGGGACTCTTGATTGGGATAAATGTGCAGTTTGTGAGAGTTCTGCTCCCATGCATAGAGATAGGTTGTCATTCACACTGCTGTGTTAGACATAAAAGAATTGATGTGTTTTAGTCAAAAGCACTCAGGTCATTGTTGGGTTGGTCATAAGGATTTGAAATTGAATTTTGTACATATTTTATAATGAATGATTTTTGTGATGATGGCTGATTGTTTTCAGCATAAGCAATGTCTTGTTGTCTACAAGAGATATAGTTGTGTCAATGAAATCCTATCTCTGCACAGTATAGCATGCAACAAGACATCTTCCATGGAAATTGTTCTCCTGCTGTATGTTCGGTACAGCATTACTCTCTTAGTGCACAGACTCTAAAAGTAGGTTATTCTTTGAATTTTTATTTCTTTCAGCACCACAAATCTAAAGGTGCTTCATACTGCAGCTTTGAAGTATCTGTCAGAGCAGATGGGAATGAGTACTGATGAAACTGCTGCATCATGTAATGTTATGTCCACTGATATACATTTTGGTGTCCATCCTTTCTACATCAGGAAAGGTACTTATCTGATTATTATTACTTTATGTCAATTTTAAGACAAATTTGATGTGGCCAAAAGTGAAACCTATTTGTCTTTATTTAATTTAGGCACCATTCCCACCATTGCTGACAACTTTACTTTCTTAGCACCAACGACTAGCTTGAATGTGTCTCGTGTGTTGAGAGGACTCCAATTGACCAAGCCAATTCTTTTGGAGGGAAGTCCTGGGGTTGGAAAAACAAGTCTAGTCGCAGCACTGGCAAAGGCTGCAGGATACCAACTGACCAGAATCAATGTATCTGACCAAACTGTAAGTGCTTCAGTAAGACAGCCATCACATAATTGGACGAAATGTGTTAGTAGGACTGAATGTTGTATAAACCAAATGTCACATCACAGTCAGTGGGAAGAGTGACGCTTTGGCTTGTGTTGTTGCTAGGATGTGTCAGACCTTTTCGGAGCTGACTTGCCAATCGAAGGAGGTGACAGCGGACAGTTTGCCTGGCGTGATGGACCATTTCTTCAGGCGTTGAAAGCTGGTCACTGGATACTACTGGATGAGGTAAATGTCAGCATTTAATATAGAATTCAGTTTAACCTGTTAGAGGCTAGTGGTTACTGGATGTACCGCCACTATTAACACTATAAACTGCACTTTGCCTATACATTGTGTATGTATGTTTTGTATGATTCTCACAATAGCAAGTACTTCCTTGTACAGCATTAACTGATATTTGTATTTGGAAGTCCATTGTGTTCTCTGTGGTGTAGAAACTGTATCTTTGTTAATGTAATGTTGATAAATTTTGGTCTTCAAAGGACTAATTAAGTGACAACAGACAGTGTAAATGTTGTATCTTCTTTCTTTTTCTCATACCCACAAACACTTGCAAAATGTGATTTAATTTAAATGTCCCACACAGTAAAGAGTTATGATATGCTTGTTTTTTTTTTTTTCATGCTACCTTTTTTAACTTTTGTCAGTAGTTTGAGATCAAATTTAGTGTAGTTTATTATGTGGTGTATGTAGTGGTGCTGTCAGTAGCTGAGATTATGTAGTGCTTGAATAAAAGGATGTTAGTGAATAATGAATTGAAAAGGATGTGGAAGGAAGTGGTTGTTGCTTATTTGAGCCACTATCCTGCTATTGAGGAGGTATTGAGAAAAATTACAAACAGGCAGTCAGAATAACTGGTCTCTGGGCCATGATTTTATAATGCGGTATCTCCAAAATGTGAAATACAGATGCTGCCTGCTGGATTGTGAAGTGTCATCTTAATAAATGTTAGTATAATTTTAGTGAACCATGTCGTACTGTGACAGTGTGAATTGAACCTGCTATTACAGCTGAATCTTGCATCCCAGTCGGTGCTTGAGGGCTTGAATGCATGTCTGGATCACCGAGGTGAAGTGTTCATACCTGAACTTGGGAAAATGTTTTACATTCAGAGTGACAGCACACGCCTGTTTGGGGCACAGAATCCTCTGAGGCAAGGTGGAGCACGACGAGGTCTTCCACAGTCCTTCCTAAATAGGTTCACTCAGGTCGGTTCATGTCATTGTACAGTATTCGTAATTAAGTATAGAACTGTGGTGAGGATTACTGTCATCTGGGATGTGCCACAGCATGGTGCAGTGAGTGGCTGATGGCACTCCTTCCAAACAGCGCGAACCACATACACAGTTATGCGTTGTCACCTTCCAGAACATCAGAATACTCAATTACACCAGGCTGAGAACCTCAGAACTTGCATAGATGATAAGTTTTTATGGTGTGATGTTATGCATGGGCAGTGTGTACAGGTTATAAAGCATAAACAGGCCATAGTCAGTGACTGAGTAGTCAGTGCCATATTTTTTTGGTACACATCTTTAATTTATTATGCTTCTGTGTAACATAAATATTACATGATTGATGATAATTTTAGGGGGACAAGTCATAATTTATGGCAGTAAGTTATGTTTTATGTTGGCATTCTAGTGATAGCAATGAAATTTTTTAGGGCAGACGGCTACGGCAGTATGCGAAGGTTTTCCGATGTTCACAACTAACTCCGTCCCCATCTTCAGGGTGTACTGGTGATTTGGTAGCACCAAAACTGATGACTGGCTGTCCAACTATGTGGTGTGTGTATCACTGTTTGGCCGGTCACAGGATGGAATGCAATCCCTCTGGTCAGTGGGAGGAGTCAAAAGGTCGTTGCACTTGGCCTGGGCTGTCTATTCTTGGTTGTAGAAAGCATTTCAGTAAACTGATTACCGGCTGCCATGTATGGCTTCAGTCCTTGTATATAGTCATCCAGTTCAGACTCTGATAGTTTTAATGGCTAAACAAACACATTAAAACTATTCATATTCCAATGAAAAACACTTCTAGCACCTTAAGACCAATCAAGGATGATCTAGGCCTTAAAACGTCTGGGGTGTACTGCATTCAATATGAATGTGGCAAAGTGTATGTGGGCCAAACTGCCAGACCTTTAAAATCAGATGTCAAGAATACGTAAGACACTTGCCCCATGGCCAGACAGAAGAGTCAGCTGCAGCAGAACACCTACTAAATGCAGGACATGAAATCCAGTTTGAGAAAACACACAGACTGAACAGGACGACTATATACATGGACCGGATTGTGCAAGAAGCAATAGAAATTGAACTACATGCCGAAAACTTCAACAGGGAGGCTGGCTTCATATTAAGCCATACATGGCAGCTGGTAACCAGTTTAGTGAAATGCTCACCACAACCAGCAATAGACAACCCAGGCCAAGTGCAACAACCATTTGACTCCTCCCACTAACCAGAGGGGTTGCATTCCATTCCACGCCAAGGCCAAAGAGAGATATACACACCACACAGTTGGACACCTAGTTATCAATTGTGGTGCTGCCAAAACACCAGCACACACTGAAGATGAGGATGGAATTAGTTGCTGAAATGCCAGAAAACCTTCACATCCTGATGCAGCTGCCTGCATGATAAATTTTCATTGATTCTGTCGCCATGACAGCTTCAAGACTTATATTCTAGTGATCTGATTGCAAGTTGTCTTGTGCATATGTAAATAATAAGCATAGAAGTTTATTGGCACTGTAATATCTGTATTGAAGAATGATACCTATTTGTTCGTGTTGGTGCCTGAATTTTAAATAATTTTTTGTACATTAGGCATCTTACTGCATGGAAATGCCATAAAACACATGTTTGTGAAAGTTACAGTCTGCCTGTAGTGGGTGGGGATATGTATACAGCACATTTGAGGGTGGGGATATATATACAGCACATTTGAGGGTGGGGATATGTATACAGCACATTTGAGAGTGGGGATAATATACAGCACATTTGAGAGTGGGGATATGTATACAGCACATTAGAGGGTGGAAATATGTATACAGCACATTTGGGGGTGGGGATATGTATACAGCACATTTGAGGGTGGGGATATGTATACAGCACATTTGGGGGTAGGGATATGTATACAGCACATTTGGGGGTGGGGATATGTATACAGCACATTTGAGGGCATTCAAACTGTACAACAATTTATTCAGTCCATAACACAACATATATTGGTTATCAATATATGTTGTGTTACGGACTGAATAAATTGTTGTATTATTGTAAACACAACGGAATGGCTGTTATCAAAAAAAGCATTCAAATTGCTTTGAAGTACCTACTGAAATTTCTTCTGAGGTCTGTCTGTGCGAAACAACATCGGTACTGGGAATAGGTTCGATGTTCAGGAGTTTAATGAATATGTTTTGATGTGTTCAAGTTTTATGTAAAACTGCATAGTAACAGATACGTTATTCATATACATTATTTGCTATGTATTAAAAATCGATTGGAACAGAAGTCTATATAAATGAAGTACTTATTATGCCCAATCCAGTTTTCTGCAAGTCTTACATTTTTTAAGGCAGTTAAAGAAAATGGATCCAACATACCATAAATGTTGTACTGTGTGTATGTCACTGGTTCATGTTTCGTGTGGGAAGTTGATGCTATTGCTGCAGAAATGGGGGTAAGATCATTTCATATTACATGCTTTTCATTCTTGTTTAGGTGTACATTGATACTTTAACGGAAGCTGACTTGGAGTTCATTACCACATCTCTGTTTCCTGCTCTGCCTCGTAATCTGATTTGCTGTATGGTAAAATTCAATTCCCGATTGGTCAGAGAGACAGGTGAATTGAGGTTGTGGGGGCAGAGAGGAGCACCATGGGAACTGAACCTGCGGGACCTGTGCCGGTGGTGTGAGGCAATAATGGCAGACAGGAGCAAATGCACAACTTCAGATAAAAATGTCACTTTCCATCCAGGGAAATTTGTTGACCTCATTTATGTGGACAGAATGAGGACAAAAGAAGATAAGGAAAAGGTAAACATTGTGATTTATGTCTGTTGTGTTTTTGGTGTTCTGTGGAATGGTATCCTCTTTAGGTTAAGGAAATACTATGTTTTGTACTGAGAGGGTGACATGGAAGTATGTCATGTCCATTCCTAGCCTCAGCTCTAGATTGAGACAGACTGAGATGAGTGGTCAGTTTCACACACCAGTCACTCTTCCTGCAGGAAAAGAGCCTCTATTACTGATTGAACTGGAGGCTTGGCAGGCCCATAGCTGGTCTGGATTTTTCAGAGAAGTGACAAATCTCGCCCTTACTGGGATTCAAACCATGATTCCTAGGGTGTCCACCCTGTTGCCTTGTCACTGTTCTGTTTTATTCCAGCTTGTATTCCTTACAGCTTCTGAGAACAGCCAACTGCCAAGAATTTTTACAAAAGGATGAACAGGCACTTAGAAGAGAACATGAGTAATCCAAAATTTATAAATGAATGTATAACTGACAAGAAGTTGGTATTTGCATTTTGTGAGATACTGAACTTGACACAGAAGATAATCGCTGTGCCATCTCATGAAGCTAAGTTCACCGTTATTGCCACTTCAAAATTAACTTTTCTTTGAACACAGTTTTTTGTGTTGGAAAATATGTGGTGCTGATTGTTTGCCCAGTGCTAATGGACTCTGTAAAGGAATGGCTCAGAGGCTGGAATAGGAAGTACAGCACGTTTTGCATCCATTTGTATGGCTCATACATTACAACACTGAACTGACATTACTGTAAATAAGGTCGTTCTAACAGAAAAAATTGTTTATTCACTGTATTTGTGCGAAAATCAAGAAGTGGGCTTTTTGTTATGTCACTCTGTGAGGAATGTACTGTACTTAGTAAAGATTAAATGCCGATTTGTTATTTTGTTTCTGACCTAGATGGCCTGCAGAGTAGATTATCCACCTATAATAATTAGGAGTACTCTCCAGTATCGTGGGCTGGGTAGCTCAGTCAGTATAGCGAATGACTACGGGCTGGAGGGTCCGGGATCGAATCCTGGTGGGGACTAGATTTTCCGCCTGTCCAGACCGGCCCTGGGGCCCACCCAGCCTCCTGTACAATGGGTACCAGGTCTTTCCCAGGGGTAAAGTGTGGGCGGGGTGTGCTGCTGACCACTCACCCCCTTCTAGTGCCATGGTCATGGAAGAGTAGAGCTATACCTCTACCCACCCTCTGGGCCACACCGGGCCTCTGATGGAATCACTTTACCTTTTACTCTCCAGTATCTTGAATTTCTAAAACTACCAAATATTTTTACACGGCCTGGGCGTGCTGCTGACCCCTCACCTCTTTCTAGTGCCGCAGTCATGGAAGAATAGAGCTATACCTCTACCCACCCTCTGGGCCACACCGGGCCTGTAATGGGAAAGCTTTACCTTTACCTTTACCTTTACGTAATATTTTTACAGGTATGCTTCCAATATGATAGCTGTATTCCAAGAGCAGTAATGTTACTGAATGTTGTTGTTACTCTTTTGGTTGTACTGAAATTTAATATTTATCATTTGTCTTTAATACCATTTATGCTGGCCATTATGAATACTGTCTTGTCCTAGGCACACAATTCGATTTGTTATTTAGTCTTCACTAAGCAATCTATATGTAACAAGCTATGTTAAATTATGTCTGTGTGATATCTATGTATACGTAATCCTGTAGTCTGGGAAATAACTTTGCATCTGCTCCATTTTATTGTCTCTCTAAACGTGTAACGTTGACTTACGGTACATTTCTCTGTCATTATAGGTTAAAGAAATCTATATTGAAGAAATTGGCTCAGAGTATCCATTATTCTGCAACTTTCCTCGGGTTCACTTAAGTCACAGTACTTTGTTTATTGATGACATAGTTATGTCACGTAATGGAATGACATCACAGAGAACTGGAATGATAGAAGAAATCAAGGATTGTATTGGCTTGAATCAAGCTGTTCCTCAGGAGCAGGACTGTTTAATGTTGCTTAGAAGGCAGTTCCGTGTGCTGCGATCACTTGCAAGATGCGTTGACATGAACTATTTGGCAATACTGGTAAGTTTCCTTTGTTGATGTGGCATAGAGTCACGTAAATTTATTAAAAGTCATCCAGTTTGCTCCACTGAAAATTAACAAATAGGGCAATGTGATTATGTCACATTGCTGTTCTTCAGTTTGGTGTGCTGCAAGTATGTAATTTTCATTTTCTGTTATTGGATGTTTATTGTTATATCTCATGATATGTCAGTTTCAGCTGATTAAGTAGTTTGTTTTCTGTTAGGTTGGGTCAGCTGGTAGTGGCAAAACAAGTACTGTCCATCTGCTGTCTCAGCTGTTGGGGCAGGAACTTAGAGTGTTATCCATCAACTCAGCAATGGACACCACAGAAATCTTGGGAGGCTTCGAACAGGTAGGAGTTGCCATGTCTTCAGTTGACTGACTGGAAATTTATTATTTGTTGATACAAGGTGCATACACAGCACCCAAACTGTATGACGTGTCTTGCGTTTCTTGCGGTTTATGTATTTATGTGTGTTATTTGCTTCTTGTAGCCATATTTATGGCTTGAAATGCAGAGGCATTTCTTACTTGCAGGCTGCAAAGTTGGTTAGTTGAAGTTAGCAATTTTCTGAAGTCAATGAACTTAATAGCAACATGGGGAAAGGAGGAATTGGGGTAATTTTTGTATGTGGTTGCATCTTGCTGTGTACATTGGTGTCAGTACAGTGTTTTGACGTGTTAACATATACTGGCATCACTACAGTGTCGTGTCATGTTGTGTGTACTGGCATAAGTACAGCATTATGTCATTGCGTATACTGGCATCAGTACAGCGTTGTGTCTTATTATGTACTCTGATGTCAGTTGTTTATACTGGCATCAGTACAACGTTGTGTCTTATTATGTACTCTGGTGTCAGTACAGTGTTGTGTCATGTGTATACTGGCATCAGTAGAGCGTTGTGTCTTAATGTGTACTCTGGTGTCAGTACAGTGTTGTGTCATGTTGTGTATACTGGCATCAGGACAGTGTTGTGTCTTATTGTGTACTCTGGTGTCAGTAGTGTTGTGTCGGGTGTATACTGGCATCAGTAGAGCGTTGTGCCTTATTGTGTACTCTGGTGTCAGTAGTGTTGTGTCATGTTTTGTATAATGGCATCAGTAAAACACTGAGTCCTGCTGTGCCTGTTAGCAGCATAGCATCATGACATAGTCTCTACCTACATTAAGATTCCATCACCAGTGACCTCATTTCTGAAACTAGCTGATTACTGTAAGCTCCTATTAAGTAAGGAACCGCCCCTTGTGTGAGGTGCAGTACTGTTGGAGGGTGGAATATTGGACAGCATATGTGCAGTAACTAGAACAGATTTGAACTGTAAGGGTAATTTAGTGCCTGCCTATTTAATCACTCTCCCCATCTTCACTTTTTGTTTCGTGTGTAAGAATACTGACATAATACGCACACGCGCACACAGAGCATGGTGATCTTGTTAAGTCTAATTTCTTACCCATGAAAGGGCATTATTGAACCAAAAGTAAAAATGTATAAGACTTGTTTTTGTACCGTTGACAACCAGTCATCAGAATGTGAGAGTGGAGTGAACTTGTGGAAAGTTATGTCTTAGGTGTTCCTCACACACTGCATAGCATCCACCATATATATGGTAGAATTGATTGCAGTGGGAAACTAAATGATCTCTACTGATCTTGAAGTATTACAGTGTATAGCTTCAGTTTTGAACTGTTCCTGTATGAACTGCCATAGTTGGCATGAATGGTGACAGTATAACACAGTCACTATAGGCTGATCACTTGTGTTTAGATCCAGACAACAGCTGAGACTTTTGTCATTACAGTAAGGCCCAACTGTGTCTCCGATAGGACGTTGTAAATTTCATTATGTAATGACACTGTCAGCTTCTAATATTATATAATATAGCAGTGGTGATTGATGAATATGAGCATGGACTGTTGGTGGAATGAAACTGAGAAGGGAAAACTGAAGTACTTGGGGAGAAACCTGACTTAGTGGCACTTTGTCCACCACAAATCCCAAATGGATGGGTCTTGAGCTACTTTTGCAGTGGCACAACCCAGTAGGTGCAGGAGGCTCTTTCCCTGCCAGTGTAAAGCTGTTGATTCATTTGAATTTAGTGTGAAGATGAAGAATATGTGGAGCTATACCTCCATGCTGTATGTAGCTGTGTGACATTCTTCTTAATTAAACACAAGAAAAACTCTGCTTTATTGGTACTGACCTTGTCACAGAAGTGACAAATCAGGTACAATAAATGTTTTTGAACAGCTTGTAGTTTGTATTAGCTTGAGTAGCAAGAGCAACAAAAATGTAGCTAAATGTGTCAGTGTTCTGCAAGAGTGAACGGGCTCAATTTAAATTGGTTTAGCATGTAGATTCAAGTAACAAGACACACAAACGTTTTCACACGAAAATCAATTGGATTACATGCTGCTGCCACTGTTCATCCTTTTCAGACTTTCGAGCCTGCTTGTGTCTTCCTCTTCCATAGATTTCAGCTGCAACTCTATGTTGTTTTGCATTGTAATTCACTCTACATGCAGAATATCTGTATTTGTCTGTACTCCCCAAAACTTTAAAATTTGTTACCTTGATTGCAGAAGCATAGAGCAGCAGTCTCTTGCTTTTAATCACAAAATCAAAATAATTATAACTGTTGAATTTAAGACCTTACTGGATTATTGTCTGTCCCTGCTGACATGTTGTATAGTGCCATCTACAGATAGCATACCTTTTTAACATCCAGTCATGTGATGAGAGACATTTTAAGTGAAAAATTCTCAGACACAGGCCACATTCTGTAAATGGAATAAGATAAGTTATGGGGGGTATATAAAATGAACGGGTGGGCTGCATGTGGCCTAGCACCAAGTGCTTGAGACCCCTGGCCTAGAGAGAAGCTAGAATGTTACATAAATTCATCTCACTGAACACAGAGTAATGTCAAGCAGAAGAGGAATGTTTCCTGAGGAGTGGATATTTCAGAAAGAGAAACAATTCACATGGTTGTTTCCTTCTGTTGTATGAGCCATGTTCACTGTGGCATGAATTTAAAATTGCTATCTGTCACACCCAGGTAGTGCATATTCACATCATATGATGTATTTTGAAAGACGTCAGATAACAATTTTTCTATACTGAACAGTGTCTGTATACGTGTCATGCAGGGTGCCCTTTTATCATTGCATGACAGCTACCATTCTCTGTGATACAACAAAAGGAACGTCCTTTAGAACTTGAACACGGCTGTGTCTGTCGCCTTAAGCAAGTGGGAGTCTGTGGCCAATGTATTACCTAATTCAACTGGAGGTGGAGTTGACTGTTTGTTTATAGTTTATATAGTGATGTTGTGAATAGCTGACATGGTGCGATGTTGAATGTGTGGGTGATTAATGAATTATGAACTTGAAAGTGTGTGGATGGAATTGTGACATAATCATGTATATTGCTAAGCATGTCACGTAATTTGTAAATCCTGATAACAAAATGATTGTTTCTTTTGACTAGTTTGAACATTATACTTTATTGAAAATATTATTTTGTTGTTCGGGGAGTGGTAAAATATTTTGAGCATCGATCATTCAGCATATTGGAAGTATGTCTTTACTTGCCATAGTCTGTGATGGTTTGAGACATTGCTGTCATTAGAATTGCCACAATTAGACAAGTGGCGGTAATGTGGAATGTCGGGCCATAAAACAGTGTAAGGAACGGTGCGCCCATTAGCTAGTTCTCTCTCAGACTGTCCCATTTGAATATTAATCTTCGAGAAATAAAGTTTTTAGATTCAGTGGCATATGGTAGTGGAGAAGGTCCTATATCCAGGTACTGGATAAGGGCTTTTGTCTGATGTGTTCAAGCACTGTTGAAGGTCCTTTGTGTTATGTGCCCAAGTATTGAAGAAGGTCCTTTTTTGTGATGTGTCTGAGTACTGGAGAAGGTCCTTTCATGTGTCCAAGTACTGGAAAAGTTCCTTTGTCTGATGTGTCTCAGTACCGGAAAAGGTCCTTTGTCTGATGTGTCCAAGTACTACTGAAAGTACTAACTGAATCTCCTCCACCAGCACATGCCGGATTGTTGTTTGTCACAGCAGTGGTGCCGTAGTTGCAAGCTTTGTGGACTGTGACGTCGTACAGATTGGTGAACACTTGTCTCGGGATGATGACGAGGCAGCATGGACAGCCTCAGCAGATCTCCTATCAGGGATACTCTTGCAGACGACGCCCCTGACAAGTTATACAAACTGCCCAAGACTGCCAGTTGCCATGGGGGGTGCTACTGTGACTTTTTACGACATCCGCTTCGCCCAACATCTACAAGCAGTATGCCCACACTACGGCCAACTACGTGTCTCCGGTACGTAGCGGCGACCAGATGCCCGGTCGTGTTGCGCTGCGATCAACAGCGGTCGCACAAGTTGGACGTGGTTCACGAGTTCCGGATACGTTACCAGCAGCGCCTGAGGAACGGAAAAGGAGACAAGAAGCCTGCTTGACCCGCTGGGCAACTGAATCGTTTAGACTTGCACGGTGTCGGAATGTGAGACAATTCAGTTCCGTGTTTCAGTGAAGTACAGTGACGTGACTGTGGCGCCTCCTACACGGTACAACTCCAAACAGCACGAGAGCCCTATACAAGGGTCCCCGTGAGACCGAAGTTCCCATAATTTTTTTCAGTTGTTGGGTAAACGCCACGGTACATTTCAGAGACGGGACATGGCCGGCAACTCCCCTGCACTCACCGAGGCCATCAAGTGACCTTTTCATACCAAGTCGCAAAGGCCTTCAATATACGCGACAGATCCACTCCGGGTTCAAAACCCAGACGTCCATCAGGCCAGAGTTATCACCCTCCCCGAAAAGGACATGATGCAATTTGTAGCAGAAGCATATCAAGGCCCGCAGTCAAGACGGGACATCCGTCAGCGTAAGCGCTGTCCCACTGTAACATGTCCGTATCAGAGCCCAGCGATGCGTTTCACACGCAGTGGGTATTGCGTGAGTAGACGTCCGTGGGTTAGGTTTTCGTTGGCTTTGTTTGTGGTTTGGTCAGCATCAGAGGCTCACAACTGTGCCTCTGCCTCCTACCGCATTAAGTGTCCAGTCGTCACGGCGTCACGCCCCAGAACAATAATAACAGCAGCAGAATGACTCGAGTCGAGTGGTTATAAGGGCTGCCCCCCTCCCCGTTGTCCCTCTTGCCAGTCGTGTCACCAGTGATCCATCTCAGTTACGCTGCTGTTTGCCACACGTGTCGGATACGTCTACACATTGCGGGTGCACGTGGGGGTGAAGTCATTTCATCGCCAGAACTTTTGTCAGTGTTTTGGCCATGTACATCCCTGTTCGTGGTATCCATTAGTCGACCCCTGTTGGACGTCCCTTGGCGCGGCAGAGCCGGGGGTCTGTCAGGTCTAATTTTCTTGTCCGTTTCACGTGCAGTCGAGTTCTTGAGGCTGTGATTCGCTGTCACGTGTTCGTCCAATATCGTGTGTGTTCAGTGGTGTGCCCACTCTGTGACGCGTTGCACGGACTTAGCGTGCTGTTCTGTGGAATCTGACTGCTGTCCGGCTTTACGGTACGCGCTGAAAAGTAACTCCTCTTACGCTCGTAACAAAAGTACCGCTTTAGCCGCATAGATTTTCACGAAACTCAGCTGACTGGCTGTTCATTCAGATGCCTTATACCGAATTTCGGCTAAATAGAACAGTAAGTATTGAAAGTGTGGGTAGAAACTCATTACCATCCCTAAGTTCAGTTCGGCTTTCACTGTACTGATTTTCACGAAGCTCCTAACTGTTCAGGACGTAGCATGCAGATATTCTATACCGAGTGCCAGGCAGATCGGTTTGGAAGTGTAGGAAATGGGGCAAATTTGCATTTACGTTATTGAGTAAAGTGTGGCCTTCACCGTACCGATTTTTGACGGGACGCCTAACGCTGAACAGTGTAACGCGGAGATCCTTGCCACCAGTTTTCACCCAGATCGGTCAAGAAATGTGGAAATGACGGCTAGAGATTTCGTTATGCCCTCCAGTAAAGTATTTCTGCCTCTTTGCTTGATGGGCGCGAAATTCGTGCTGTTTGGACAACTTTTTGTAAAAAAATTCACGTTCCGAATTTAGTGAAAACCCGTCAAGCGGTTTAGACGCTTATATTGGGCAGAATGTTGCTGTCTTACTTCGTAAAGAACGCCAGAGAAGTGCGACAACTTCGTCATGTCGTGCAACATGCTCATTGAGTGGTGTCACCGTCTGCCCCGTATTTTGCAGGTCTCTGATTCAAAACCCGAATGTTTAACCGCCCGTCCTGAGTGAGGGTTGTGACAGTGCAAAGTTGTTACAGGCATTTCAAGGGAGTGCCGTAAATTAGGCCATGTTCGCTTCCTTCCCAGTCCTTTGCAATCGACCAGTCAGCCGTCTGTCATTCGATATGTTGGACTGTAAACTATCAATAAGAAAGCTGTAAGCAACTCACCGTTCCGACTGACATGTCCGAACCTGTGCTGCATGCAGCCGTATGACAGTACTGCCCCAGACATCCGACAGAGCATTGCTTTGTGTCCAAGTCTGTAGGCTTGACCTTCTGATTGCATTAGTGTTGAGGTAAAGATCAGTATCGAGCACTGGTAGTGTGGTACCGCAGTGCTGACAGGAAACCCTGTCCCCCACCGTATAACTGCACGGACTGGCCCGGGTCTGATACCGGGTCTGCAGGTATCTGTAAATAGTGTGTGGAACTGAGTTGCAGCCTCACAGAGAACACGGTCCGTGTGCAATATAAAGACAAGACGATGATAGCTGTGTGAATAAATAGTGACGGTGTGTTGTGAGAAACATTCTGAACACGTAAATAGACTGTGCGGATGAACTGCAGGGGTTTTTATGTTATAGCAGGTGGTACACATAGTTACCACT
>Ga0123354_10010646_pt1 | contig 14184 bp, 9 predicted proteins | sample TergutLab28metaG_2_FD_97872 | JGI IMG/M metagenome (GOLD analysis project Ga0123354, IMG submission 97872) | Labiotermes labralis P4 segment gut microbial communities from Petit-Saut dam, French Guiana - Lab288 P4 | ecosystem: Host-associated > Arthropoda: Insects > Digestive system > Gut ... | reverse complement strand
GGGGGGGTTTGTGTAAATCAGTCACCACATTTAACGAACGGATTTGTTGCTGTCGGTATAAAACAGTGTCGAATCGTTCTGTCATTCTCATGTTCCGCTTCACAGTGCAAGTGAAGGTAGTGACATTTATTTACATAGCTGTGCCGCCACTGCTCGCCTCTACTGCCGCTGTGATGAGCAATTTCGAATCTTTGGAACGGAGATTGATATTCAATGACTTCCTACACACTATTTTATAAACATGTGTTGGCGTCACGAACACTTTACGTAATACGAGGTAGGCGTTAAAAAGGAAGGTGCATCGTTGTCGCTCGCCCGCAGCATTTGTATGTACTTTTTGTGCAGATGCTGCGGCGAACGTGGTTTGTCGCAGAAACTGACCACCGCCCAGATCTGGGACGGTATTATTGGGATGTAAATTCATGACTGTGGTGGAGACAGATTTCACCGCAAAATGTACTTTCTTGTGGCTTCTGTATCTCTGGTAGGCTTATTTGTGTAAATGACCAGGGAGACGATGTCGCGTTGAAGGTGTAAACACTGTTGATTGTCACGTCCCCGGGCAGAGTTCTCCTAGAGAACTTGGTGGTCAAGTTAGTCAGATTTTCTTTTATAAAACACAAAGATGTATTGCCGTAATTCTATTCTTGTCGGTGCATTAATAAACAATTACTTACTTACTCCATGGAGCAGAGTCCTCTTGAGAAGCTAACCGGTTTTTAGCTAGTCAATAAATTCCCCGTTGGAAGCCGATGGTTCATTGCCGCTTTCACAAGTGCACGCCACCTATCCCTATCCTGATCCAACTCGATCCAGTCCATGCCCCCACATCCCACTTCCTGAAGGTCCATCTTAATATTATCCTCCCATCTACGCCTGGGTCAGTTCATACAATAAAACCAGTTATTGCACTAATGTGAAAATTATATTTTTACACACAGTTTGTCATAACTCCGACATGTTTCGATCTATCTTGATCATCTTCAGGAAGTTACTGAACATAAATAAATCGTATATGAAAGTATAGGTGGCTTATTAAGTACATTAACATGTGTGCACAAAATGCATGCTGGTATTATAGAATTTGTTTGTAGCAGTGTAAAAATGGTCCATAAGATGCGAAGGTTGTAGTTTTGTAGATTTTTGCAGTGGTTCATATCAGGGGTATGTCAAGTGTATATTTTGGTAGCCAACACGCTACCGTATTGGCTACCAAAACATAAACTTGACATACCCCTGATATGAGCCATTGTAATTGTAACACTAGTGTATTTATTGGTTTTACTGTATGAATTGTATTGCCGTATTCGCAGCAGCGCAGTACTAAACGAAATGAATCCACTCCCCCGCCCTTATATTTAAAATTCGTTGTAGTAATATCTTCCGATATGTCAGGCGAAGTGTTGCGCAGCCGGTTTAACGGTGGGTCAGTCAAGCAGTAGTGATTTGGTGAAGTGCCACAGAGGGTTTTAGAACATTATAAGTCCGATATATTAATATTGTGTGTTACTAGCGGCTTAAGGGGCCACTTAGGAGAGGGTCGAGGACCACAGCTGGTCTAGGTCTTCCAAGCGATCCCTTCCTTTCAGGTTTCCCGACCAAAACTTTATGAATTTCAGATGTCTGCTGTACATGTTACATGCTCTACCCATCCCGTCCTTGAAGGGGAAATGTTGGTGACAGGAATACGTAGGTCACGCGAGGAGAGCCAGCAATTTGGAAAGAAAACTGGAGAACCGATTCCCCAAAGAAGGAAAGAATAATGCCAATAATCGGGAATATGGATTGAAGTGGTCTTCATGCTAATGATGAATCGTGCATTTTAAACTTACAGTTGCCCATTCTTCCGAAACGAGATCGGCGGAGAAGAGGAGCGCGTGGTGAGCCTGACTCGCGGGCAGTCACCGCAGAACAACCAGCGGCGACCTCTACATCGGCCACCAATGGCGTACGGGGTGTCGGTGCTGGAATTCGCACCGGGAGAGACGCACTGGCGGCATGGTACCTGCCCCTATCAGCGCCACCCCCGTGCTATCGAGAGCGTCGACCAGGGTGCTCGATTTTACCGAAACCACTTCTACGGCCAGGGTAAGTCGTGACGTGTCTCCTTTCTTTACCGCAGACCTGATAGAGAAGGCTCAAAGTGCGACATTTACTCATTTTGACAGCATGTACAGTAGCCGTGAGTGATGTTGCGGTAGAGTTGGTGGTTGTTATGTAAGTTATTGTGCCTAGTACTTTAATGTCTTATGAGTGCTTTTACGCTTCATGACCTGTTCTCCTCATCAAGTATTATTCAGGCGATCAAATAGAAATGGGATCGGTGAGGAATGTGTGTGGGGTTTAGTAGGGAAACGTGATGGAAAGAGATGGGAGGACACTATTAAAGTAGATCTTCAAGGAATAGAAATGGGGCATAGTCAGATCTGTCTGAGGATAGGCACAAGGGGGGGGGGGGGCTGTTTAGGACATGTTAATGAACTGGGGGTTAAATAAAACTTTGGAAATTTCCTGATTATCACAGGAACTGTAAAAATGGCTGCGCTTCCTGGAGTTATTTATTTTTTAAAGTTTTAGCTGCTCTGTAATTCGTGATATTGGTAAGGAAAACGACTATGACCTAAGCACAGAACGAGTACTTAAACCCATCACGCGTAAGACTGGAACTATGCAATGAATGGCAGTTTACATTTAGTATTCAAATTGTGGTCTGCTGGGTTGTGACACCGTGTATTCTGGTATTCTATATGTCTCTGCGAAGCCCTGGTAATCACGTACGAGACCGCACTGTTTCGTAACCCGCAAGACCACTCTATGAATCTTCGCTGCCCTGGAAACCTCAAATCTCGTGCGTGCGTACGTTTGTCATGTTGCAAAACAATTGTGTGCGGTAGATCTTGGCTTTTTTCGTTCCACAGAATCGGTCTTCTCTCGCGGCACCGAGCCCGACAGCTTGATTGCCTGCATCAGCTGGAACATCCCGTGTCAGCTGCGGTACTCGGGACAGCCATGAAAGAAACGCACTTTATTCACTCGTATCTGTAACAGCGTTGTAGAACTTCTTGCATCCAGAGCAGTGTCTTAAAAGTTTTCCCATACATCTGTGTAATTTTCTTTTAAAAATTTTCATGTGTTGTGTGGGCACGCCTTTTTAGAATTTCATGGCATTTTCGCCACCTGTGGTAGAAAGATTGTGCGGGCTATGCATTATAGTCGTCGTTGAAGGAGTTAACAGTTCTGTATATCAGCCCAGAAGGCACAGCACTTTTGTAAACGGCACACCGTTGAAAGTTTCTGCGATACGTGTTTGAGGAGGGCCGTAAATCGGCAGATGACCACATTACATTGTAATGTATTCGGCTGCACGCTGTCTTCGTGTAGCGTTTGTCACTTTTCTAATGCAGTGACTGCAGCCGAGAGACAAATTGTAGTGTTGTGAGATTTGTGGTTTTGACGGCGGGATCTTACGCCGTGTAGTATGGTAGTATAGACTAGAGTAGACTAGACTACACAACATCACATCGCAGAAGACTATCTCCTTTATATTTGTAGTATGAAGTTGGAGGATTGTGTCGAGATGTGACGTACATTGTCGTCATTAGCACTTGGAGTGCGATTCCATTTGGCTGATACGTGTTCTTGCTTTTTAGCCCACTCTCCTTTTTAATGTGTTTGTAACGACATAGTCAAGAACTAAGGTTATGTAGATTCCGTAGCAGATGAATCACATGCAGGTATGGGGGATTAGTGAAATGTTATTGATAGGGTAAACGTAATTGCTGGGAAAGATATTTGTCCCGGTGCCACTTTGTCCACCACGTACCCTGCATCATGGATCTTCAACTTTTCACGGCCACGCCGGTTATTGCGGGCCAGTTCACTGGCCTCACGTGGACAAATAGTTGGTATACCTAATCGTGTACATTTACTGTGTACTTCGTATAGTACATGCACATTGAGCCATTTAGAGATGTGGCAGCGGACCGCTTAATACAAGCTGACAGGCCGCGGGTTGGAGACCCATACGCTACACCAGTGGTTCTCAACATTTGTGAGACCGCGGCCCCGTAATTTCTTTTTTCATAATACGAGGGCCCGGTCCCAACAAATTTACTCATAAATACCTTTCCATTTTTTTTAAGTTCATACATTAAACTAACGTAAGTATTAATAATTAATTATTGCATAATCATAAAGAGTATTAGTACACTTATGTATACGGTGTGGCATGTTGACAAATATAAAATTACGTTTAAATTAGTTTTCAATCACTGGGCTAATGAAATCTTGTAGCATATTGTAGTTTCCTCAGCCCAACATCTGGGTCTGAGTTTTTCGACACATTCTTGAATACTTTTCTCCTCAGAATATTTCCACTATAAAACATTTATTCATGAAAATTGCTTAGAAAACTAAAATGACAAATTCCAGGAGAACCTCACACGGCCTGGTAGAATTTATGTCAGGGCCCGGTACCGGGCCGCGGCCCGGCGGTTGAGAAACACTGCTTTACACGGACTGTTCTGGAATAGGAATTGAATAGGCATAAGAGGTCACCGTGGTCTTGTGCCCCCATTTTATCTTCTGAACTACGTGGCCGATTTGCACTAAACTTCGTGTGGGATTTCCTACAGCTGGTAGTAACAGCAACGGCAATGGGAGCGACACAAGCGACACGTACTTGGTGGTTTTGAAATGTTGCTGGGGAAAAACTCTTAGAAAGACTGTTCTTTTTAAGAACGCACAATAATGACGTGAGCTGTTTCTTTAACCCCGGCGCTAGTTGGAGGTGTGTGGTCAACGCCACACCCCGGCCGCTTTACCCCCGGGAAAGACTCGGTGCCCATTGTACAGGAGGCTGGGTGGTTCACAGGGCCTGTCTGGACGGATGTGGAAAATCTCGCCCTCACCGGGACTCGATCACCGGACTGTCCGGCCCGTAGCGAGTCGCTGTATCGACTGTGCTGGCGTCGTGAATTGTATCTGACAAATATGACATATACAGGATCTTTACCGAAATAGGTTTCGTGGAGCTGAATCCGTCTTGAGAAGCTACTAGCGCCACAGGTCACTATTTTTCTATATTCAGAGGCCACGACATCGGGCTTGGTATGTGAAATGTACAGTACTTAGCCGTGTGAAGTCTAGCTTCGAGCACATCAGTTTTCTTTATCACCAGATATGTTACGGTGATTAAATCAAGGAGGAGGAGTTGGTTGGTGAATTTGGCATGCATGGCGGAGTAGAGAAATACGTATATGGTTGGCAGAGGTAATTAATAGGAAACAGATTGATGGGAAGGCGTATGTGTGGATAGAAGGGTGATACTAAAATTGTCCGAGAGAAATAGGATTGGAGAACTTGGATTGGCTTATTCTGCTTCAGGATAGGTAAAATTTGTGGGCTGTTGTGTACCCGATTATGAACATTTGGACCCCATAAAATTCGGGGAATTGTTTGAGTGGAGGGAGAGCTCTTTTTCTAACAAAAAAAAAACCCCTGCTCCATGTAGATAGTTTGGTACGGTACAGTCACTTGGTGCACGTAACGTGAGGGGCCTTGTCCGTATACAAATGAGTTTGGTTCGCTTGTTCTTTCGTTGCTTGCTCTATTGTTCACGTATTTACTGCAAGAATTCAGGAGATGGTAGGGCGCGTGTTTCTGACAAGTCAGCGCCGAGGATTTTGTCGTCTGTGCTGTACTTTAATTGCTACAAAAACTGTGTGCACTGACAAGGTGTGTTTCTTCCGGGTAATTTGCACAGAATGTAGTGTCTGTCAAATTTTTGTGGCAGTGCGTATTAACAGCACGCTGCTGAAGGTAATGTCTGTCCAATTTTTATGGCAGTGCGTATTAACAACACGCTGCTTAAGGTAATGTCTGTCCAATTTTTATGGCAGTGCGTATTAACAGCACGCTGCTTAATGTAATGTCTGTCCAATTTTTGTGGCAGTGCGTATTAACAGCACGCTGCTGAAGGTAGTCTGTCCAATGTTTGTGGCAGTTCGTATTAACAGCACGCTGCTGAAGGTAATGTCTGTCCAATTTTTGTGGCAGTTCGTATTAGTAGCACGCTGCTTAAGGTAATGTGTGTCCAGTTTTTATTGCAGTTCGTATTAACAGCACGCTGCTGAAGGTAATGTGTGTCCAGTTTTTGTGGCAGTTCGTATTAGTAGCACGCTGCTTAAGGTAATGTGTGTCCAGTTTTTGTTGCAGTTCGTATTAACAGCACGCTGCTGAAGGTAATGTGTGTCCAGTTTTTGTGGCAGTTCGTATTAGTAGCACGCTGCTTAAGGTAATGTCTGTCCAGTTTTTGTGGCAGTTCGTATTAACAGCACGCTGCTTAAGGTAATGTCTGTCCAGTTTTTGTGGCAGTTCGTATTAACAGCACGCTGCTGAAGGTAATGTCTGCCCAATTTTTGTGGCAGTTCGTATTAGTAGCACGCTGCTTAAGGTAATGTCTGTCAAATGTCACGTTTTCAATATGTAATGAGTACATTCAGTGTAGAGACTAGGCGACGGGATAGACGCTCTGGGTTCGAATCCGTGCAGGGACAACGAATTTTCTGGTCTCTAAAACGTCTAACCGGCCCTAGGATCCATCCATCCTCCTGTTCGATGTGTACCGGGGTTCTTTCACGGAGCTAAAGCGGCCAAGTTGACCGCTCACCTCCGCCTAGGCCCGAGTTTAAGAATAGGGGAGCTGTACCCCTATTCCCGTTTTCTCTAATTATTCAGTCTGAAGTCCATTTGGCCTCAACATACGTACAGAAGTGTTTAAAGAAAGGGACGTGTGTTTGAAGAACATCCTGTTTCAAATTGTTCCGTCAGTTATTTGCTTTCCGTATCTTGTTCCAGTCTCAGTCAAACCTCTGTGCAGCTGTTCATACTTTTCACCAGCTCTCATCAGCTGTTGCCCGTTGCGTAACTAAACGTGTGGACTGTTTACTTACATAATTTGCTACGTTTGAACTTTGTGTGAAACAGAACTGTGTGAACGAGGAACTTGTGGGCGAGTGTCAGTGTAGACAGGCCCGCTGTACCTTTGATGTGGTGAGGGCAACATAAAATACGATGCACGATTAAGAGTGCATGAGTATACGTATAATTATATGTGTAATTTCATTTGTTTATTTTTATACATCAGAGTATACCTATACATGGTACGTATATCTGTAATAAGAGTAAAAATTTGTTGAAAAGTGCGATTCGCGATAAAGGCTATGGTGTCCCTGTTTTTAGCACATTTTTACAAAGTGAATTAGGATTTTAATGTATTGTGCATGATTACATAGAGCTCACAGTTTTTCGGAATTACTTTGGTGTTCTATTTCGGCTTTGCCAGGGAGGATTTATTTTATTCCCCCCCCCCCCACCATTTAAAAACTCTCCGGGGACAACATAGCAGTGTCACGTGCAGCCTATTGCCGATTGGACGGGCCCGGTGTAGACAATGACGCTCTTTTCCCTCATCGTCTGCACATTACCAATGGAGGGAAATTAATCGGTTTAGCTACATTTATGAGCCGCAGGTTAGATTGACGTTTATGGACTTTTTGTGGGTCAGTATGTAGTACCACGGTCAGAACTTCAAGATTTTCGTGTGTTGAAAGTAGTAATATTTATTTGACCTTGGATGCCTTGGGTATGCACGTTCGCATGCGAAGAACGTCTATGGTCTGTCACTTCAACCTCATGGATGATCCTATCTTCCACAAGATAGATGTTTCTGAAACTTTATATGGCGGATGTTCATAAAAAGTTTGTCGACCTACTTTAGGTATTGTTAAAATCGCACAAAAATAACGGACGATGTACATGAAGACTGACGTACATTCGTCATTGGTCTCCTTAATAATGGAAACAGCCAGTGTTCTGTGTCAGGTACTAGCTGAGGCCGAATAAACAGTTGACGATCTAAACACTTACAGTCCAGAATTATGGGCTCCAGTTCTGTTAAGCAGAGAAAAGCAGACTGCTGCTAATGTATGGCGTAGGTTTAATAGGGGCAATAACTGGAAGTTTTACTGCCTTGCGTTCATTTTCTAGCTTTTTAAAATTGTTATTGACGCTAGGGTGTACATCAGTTTTAACGTCTCCAGTCGTAAGCATTTGCATTTCGAAGAATATTGTACATTCATTCCCACAAGCGCATAGGGTCCTAGAAATTTTGCCAAAGCGGTAACACTTCGGGCTTGCAATCGGGGGATACCAGGTTCGAATCTTGGAAGGGACATCGACTTTTCTGTGTTGAGGTTTTTCTTGGTTGTATTCACTTCCCCCAAATACCATGACATTACTTTAAATCTGACTACTAACGATTCCTTCCAGTTCCTATCCATTGCGTTATTCATTTACACCCCGTCGTTCTGTCCCGCAGTCACAGATAGCGTCGTAACAGAAGTCGGAACGAGAAAAACCAGACGTGAAGCAAAGCAAGGCGATGCGCAACAAGGATTTAAACTGGTTTCTGATTGCAGAAAACTAGTTCAGTGTAACCTCGGGCATCTTTTTTTTTTCCCTCCTCGTCCTTCCTTGCCGCTGCTGTACAGAAAGGAATTCGAAACCAGAATCAAAGGAAAGACATAACATTCAGATAGGCCTATCGTGTTCTTCATTATTGCAAAATAACTATTGCCTTCGCGCGATGTTGCGGGGGTGAAGTGTCTGTTTTATTGCCCTAGTTGGTTTTGTTCGTATAATGTAATGGTTATGACCTTTACTGGGTCTACCGTGACTGTTCGTGGCTGGTTGATCATTATATCACGACCGTGGCCTTAGGTCAATGATAGTTAACGAAACAAGACAGGCAAGGCACCTATAACGAACATGGGGCGCCTTCGCGTAACCATTGTTGCCGTGGAAAACAGTAAGTATTGAATATTCTGAGTGTGTGTCTGTAGCCTCGCTTATCCAGCATCCAAAGCGCATGCGCCATATTGTTTTGTCCTCTGTGGCCTCTCCACGTGTGCCCTCTTTTTTTACATCTAATAAAGAGCACGACTTTCGGGGAGAAAGTTATTGAACGTACAATGCATATTTTGATTTTCTCCATAAAATTTGTATGAAACGTTTGTCATTTATAAGAAGAATTCAGCGAGATGCTGTCATAAATGCGCATAAGTTTTGATGAATAGTGCGCGTTATTCTTGTCATATTTTAATGAAACTTGAGTTTTCTGGATAGAATTCCGAAAAATACTCAAATATCAAATTTCATGACCATCCGGCCAGTGGTAGACGAGGTGTTCCTTCCTTTCTGAGAAAACACTGCCTGCCCTTTACAGATACCAACGTTTTAATGCTGTTTCGGGAAATAATCGTGTATACTCTGAGAATCGATAAGCACATGACGACATTGTATCGTAAAAGTGGAGAGTTCTTAACACGAAAGCTGATGATACTTTCGTGTAGTGGCCACGGGGATGTAACGGATTGAATTTAAGCATGTTCGCCTTTCTGACTGACAGAGTATTACTTGGGCAGATAGTAATTCATGCTTTAAATATCTGACTGCCAGACTTTGGAATGTTCCGCCTTACAAATTTGACTTTAATTTCCGTTCTGTGGTGAGATCGCCTTGTGATCAGCGCCGATATTCTTGCAGCCGGATATGCATTGAATGGTCATTTGGAAGGAATGTGGAATGCAAGCTGTCCGGAAGGTGACATGGCGCGTGGTGAGAGGTGTTCTGTTGAGAGGCAGATAGGTCTTCAGCCAATCACGAAACTCTCCATCTCTTATGGAAGTTGACGGTTCATTGGCCGCCTTCATGTAGTCTGTCCTCGGTTCACATCTGAGCGAGATGAACCCAGTCGACATTATCACATTTCCTGCGTTTCTGAGATTTGTTTAGCTTAAAATTTTATATGCATTTCTGATATTTTCCGTGCGTGGTACGTTCCTCCCTAGTCTAAGCCATCTTATTTTTTTTTTGTGCCCAAGCAGTATGCTAAATACCCGCTGCATTACAAGTAGTCCGCCCGGGATTTGAGTGAAGAACGTTGTGGTGTGGAGCACTATTTGTGAACTTTTTTTGACACGTTGTTTTGTCAAGAAAACGTAGCACTGCCATAGTGAAGTCAAAAGCCCTATTATTGTGTGACGCGTAATTGTGTTAATCAGATATTAACTATCTTATTTTCTCTGAACTCACGCCCAGCGCAGAGGCACTTCATCACTGGAGTTGGGTGACCGAAATCAATCCGGTGGGCTGATGAGGTAAATTTACAATTAGTCGCAGGGATTACGCATGTCATGCATTTGTATGGGGGAACCATCTTTAACGTTTTTTAAAGCCTATCAGTAACTTTACGTACCACAAGGTTTAACATTAAAAAATTCAACGTTGTGATCACATGGAGTTTGTGTGTTTTGTATGGATCACGGAACAAGCAGCAAATTTTGCCTTACACAACATTAAATGATTGGTTTTTATTACTGATGTGGAGAGTGTTTACTGCGCGGTACGCACAGAATCCTCATATAAGGCAGATACGTTGCGCCTTTGAAAGATTAAGCGAGTATTTTAAGTTTGGTTCCAGCATCAGCCGAAATATTCGAGACTACATAAGGACGTATTAAGTTCAAGTCCGTCTGAACATACAACGGCATCCGTTTCGTATGTAATTTTGAAATCTATTTCTGGTGCCCGGTGTGGGACGCATGGGGGAGACGACAGAGGAGTGCTGGGTTTTGACTGAGGAACCGTGAAGGAATGTGACCGCTTCGAAGACGGGGGCATACATGGGAGGATAATACCAGAAGCAGTCTTAAGAATATAGGGTGGATGGGTGGATGTGGACTGGATAGGGAGAAGTGGCGGGCTGTTCTGAACATAGTAATACACCTGCGGGTTCTGCGAGAGGCGGGTACTAACCGAACGGGTATTGACTCCCCAGGAAATGTCCGTGAGGTTACAGAGTGTAACATAGCTACACTCACCGGACATGATAAAAGAAGAGTGCAGTGGCAAACTGTGAGCATCGATAGTAAGGTGTTGTCCACTCTAAAGGATTCTGGCGATGATGTATTGAACGGGTACACAAATTTTCCAAAAATCTAAGGAGCCATCTGAAATTTCTAGGCTGCAGAATGGTGACGTGAAGCAATTTCCATGATGGGGACCCACAAACATCAGCGCCACCGTCCGTCGACAAGTGTAGTGAAGTGGAGTGAAGGTCTTAGGGTGTCTATAGTTGCTAGAAGATATACAGATCATGTGAAGTTTGCTGCTGCTTTCATATTCTGTTGGTTCTATTTTGTATCGTTGTATATATGGTTGTATGTTTTGTATGCTTCTATTTAATTTTGTATATTATGTATTATTCTTGTTATGTTCATGTATTCTTATTGTTATATATGTTCCGCTCTGGCTATTGTGTTTCAATGTATTGTCTTGTGTATTTGTGTGAAAATGTGTACTGTACTGCTGGCACCGGGTGTCAACCCACTTGCAGTTAACAAATACACACACACACACACACACACATATATATATATATATATATATACTCGTATATATCGTATCATTTATATAGCAGAGGGTTATTGGGCAACCGGGATTTGTGTACCCCTGGTGCATTGTAGCAGACATGACGGACATTTTGTACGTTGCCCACCTTCTCGGGCTATAAAAACCGACCGCGTTTCGGAGAATGGATGTGTCTGTGTCTTCAGGTGGAAAAGAAAAAGGGAGACATTCGGTGTCCGAAACGTGGCGTTTTTAGCCTCAGACGATGGGTGGTTCCCTAAACATTACTAAGGCTTTTGGTTTCGAATGCAAGGTAACGTGTTTGAGTTGGCTGGTAGTTTGTAACCGCGGCCTGTGGAATGCAGTTGAACCTGAAAGAGTACTGAGTCAGTAAGATTGTGACGTCATAACGTCTCTGAATGAACGTGTTAAGAATTACGTGAATGCAGGAGCCGCTGTCCACATCAAAGGTCGTCAGTACTCCCAGATACTGTTCTATAGAAGGATGGAAGATGGCGAAGGTGAAGTTTTTTTGGGGGGGCCCAAAGAAATATATTCGATCGGCGTGGAGATGAAGCTGCATTTATTATGCTGATCCAGTTGACTCAACGGCAAAGCTGCAGATATATATTGTTATTTTTTAGTCAATTTAACGATGCGGCCAGTAGCTTGGACCGTGGCACATGGCGTGATTGGGTGAGAGTGGATAACGAAATGGGCAGTATGCGGGAGGAAGCAGTTATGGCATAATTGGAGGTATTCTGCCTTGCGAGGGGGTAAGGAGAACTACGTGAACCTCAGGATAGTGTGTCCTGGCTGGAATGTGAACCAGGCACCTACCGAATACAGCTCAGAGGCCTTGGCACTGAAGTGGACGTGATTAGGGATTTGCATTTGCGAGTTAACGGGTTCGAATCGCGGTCAAATGTAATACTGCCGTCGCTGGGGTTAGTCATCCTTTTTTGCTTTCTTAGTTCGTCCTGGGGAATATCCAGACAGTCTACATCAGGGGCTCACAAATCCCGGGTGCCTGTTGGCCCTGGTATTTAGACTTTGTATGGTTGCGTCGAATTCTTACAGCATAATCATGGCAGTTCTCCGCGTGTTACCTTGCATGTTCAAACGGGGAACAGTTCGTACGCACCAAACAGAAAACGGTCAGGTAACATGTTCACAGTTCTCCATAGAATTTGGTGATTGCGTCTAGATTTTTGGAAAATTTGTGGACCCGTGACGTGTATTGAAATTAGCCACAAACGGTTTCTCCCAAATCCTCTCAAGTTTATGGAAAGCGATGATCGTCTCGTATTATATGATGCAAAACAACCGCTGCAGTTGATACAGTGCAGTCAGTCCACTCGCACTCTGTGCTCTGTATGTGAATGTAAAACGTTGTTGTGAAACCCAAACTGCAGCCAGCCGCTTCAGTTGCTGAGTCGTCGGAAGATGAAGCAGAACGAATCTGTTGTCACATGTAATTCAGGTTAGAATAGTTTTCTGAGACGCGTGGGCTCAGCTGTAAGGTAGTCCGCTTGTGCTAGGAGCATAAGTAGCGTATTAATTGGAGTTTGAGGCGCGCCTTTACTTTTCGTATTTTTCCGAACTGAAAATTAGGGCACGTTTTAAATTCGAGGTACTATTTTTAACTATTCGAATGTCTTTAAAACAACACTTTTCCTCGAAGAACAAATGCCCCTGTTAAAAGTAGTAAATTTTACGGGCAGTGAAATATATTTGCTAGCAACATTTTTCTTTTCTGAAAATCCATTTTTAAAAGTGCGGTGCGTCACGTATTAGAGAGCGTTGTAAATTCGACGTGATACGGTATTGTCATCCATTTCTTGAGAACGCTGACAATCAAACGGCTTGAACTCACAAGGCCACTTGTCAGTTATATCGGGGGATGTTTACTTTGGGACTACAGCGGCCGTAGGCTGAACTGAACTCTGTTTCGTCTAGTGCCAAGATTAAGATTGCATGGAGCTTTACCTCCATTCTACAGACAGAACAGGAACAACTCTTCCGTCAGCTAACCTGACTGGGGACTAGCATGACGCTTTACAGAAACATTTCTGGATAGGTATCCATCCCATTTGTCCCATTTTTCCCGGAGCGGCCTTGGTTTTGTGGGTTTTTACAGGTGATGAAAATGCGATGTATCCTGACAGTATCTGACAATGGGTACGAACATTTTGACTTTCCCACGGTAGAAGAAAACATCTACAGGGTTAGGACGGCCATCAGAAGGAATAGGAGAGGGAGAGAGAGGAAGATATGTAGATTGGTGATTATAGAGTGTGGACTGAAACTGCGAAGGATGAGGAACGGATATGTAAAGAGAAACTGGTTTGTGAACTGAGTGTCCGAGTTTGAATGTTCATCTTCTTTGTCTATTATTATTATTATTAGTAGTAGTAGTAGTAGTAGTAGTAATAGTATTTTGTTTTTTTTGTACCACTATAACATAATTTTTATGAGTTAGCTCGTTGCAGCAATAACGCTGCTGTTTTTTTGTATATTGATTCACTGGTTATCTCCCCTCCTTTCGGCCAACCGAAATGTTTTTAAATCTCCCGGTTTTTTTATTTATAAAAATTGGGGCCCTTGTACCCGTCTATGTATGTGTTATGTGTGTGTATATATATATATATATATATATATATCTATCTGTGAGGGTTTTTCACGCAGGGGGCGGAAGGGGGGGGGGGGGGT
>Ga0123354_10010645_pt1 | contig 14184 bp, 13 predicted proteins | sample TergutLab28metaG_2_FD_97872 | JGI IMG/M metagenome (GOLD analysis project Ga0123354, IMG submission 97872) | Labiotermes labralis P4 segment gut microbial communities from Petit-Saut dam, French Guiana - Lab288 P4 | ecosystem: Host-associated > Arthropoda: Insects > Digestive system > Gut ... | reverse complement strand
TAAGACCGGACTTGTCCGGCAGGCTTTGTTGATCTCAGAATCTCCTTCCTTAAGGTGGGGGAATATGTCAATTAGACAACAAAATGGTCAAGATGGAAAGCGGCAACGGTTCAGCCAGCCCCAACATCTTCTGGGTCGATCTGATCACCCCTTCCGAGGAGGAAATCCAGCAGGTGGAGAAGGATTTCCGGGTGGAACTCTTCACCAAGCAGGAGAGCGAGGAGATCGAGTCCAGTTCGAAATACGTCGACGCCGAGGATGAGATCGGCATCAACCTCAATTTTCTTGTCCCCGAAAACAACGCCTTCACCAATGCGCCGGACTCGTTCATCCTCAAAGACAAGATTCTGTTCACTCAGCGTTCCTGCGAATTCCACGCCTTCATGGAGACATGCCGCAAGCTGCGCACGATCAAGTCGGTGGACGGCGAGGACATCTTCCTTGTCATCCTTGAAACCCGGATCGACTCCGACGCTGACCTCATCGAAACCATCACCGACCGGATTTCCGAGATCAGCAAGCAGATGATCGGCGACAAGGACCCGGACCGCGACCTGCTGCTCAAGATCACCGCCCTACAGGAATCGACCATTTCCATTCGTGAGAATATTGTCGAAAAGCAGCGCATCATTTCCTTGATGCTCAAAAGCAAGATGATCCCCAAGGAAGACCACGAAAATATGCGGATCATGATCAAGGACGTGGGCTCGCTTCTGGATCACGCCTCGTTCAATTTCGAGCGGCTCGAGTTTCTCCAGAATTCCTTTCTCGGTCTGGTCGACATGGAGCAGAACCGGGTGATCAAAATTTTCACCGTCGTCGCCGTGATTTTCATGCCGCCCACCCTCATTGCCAGCGCCTACGGCATGAACTTCAAGTATATGCCCGAGTTGGACGAGATTTGGGGCTATCCCTTTGCCGTGCTGTTGATGATCCTGTCCTCGGCCACGACCCTGCTGTTTTTCAGGCGGAAAAAATGGCTCTGATATCCTGAGGCCGCCGGGCGCCATCGGTTCGCCCGCCCGTTGTCATCCTTGTCGAGGAAAACTAGATGAAGGCATTCTATTCCGTCCTGATTGCCGGCGCGGTCGGCTGGTTGGCGCTGCAAACCTTTCAGCCGCCGCTGAACGATCCCCGGGCGGTGTCCCGGCCGGTCGAAGCCAGAGGTGATCTGGCCGCCGACGAGAAAAACACCATCGACATCTTTCGCAACGCCGCGCCATCGGTGGCGTACATCACCAGCATCGCGGTTCGCCGCAATCTCTTCAGCCTCAATGTCTACGAGATTCCCCGGGGAACGGGATCGGGCTTCATCTGGGACAAGCAGGGACGGATCGTGACCAACTACCACGTCATTGCCGATGCCAGCCGGCTGGAGGTGACGCTGGCCGACCATTCCACCTGGAAGGCGGTGCTGGTGGGGACGGCCCCGGACCGCGACCTGGCGGTGGTGCAGATCAGCGCTCCGGCTGACAAGCTGAAGCCCATCGATATCGGAGAATCCAAGGATCTGTTGGTGGGCCAGAAGGTCTTTGCCATCGGTAACCCCTTCGGTCTGGACCAGACGCTGACCACCGGCGTCGTCAGCGCCCTCGGTCGGGAGATCACGGCGGCCACCGGCCAGGTCATCCATGATGTCATTCAAACCGACGCGGCCATCAATCCGGGCAATTCCGGCGGGCCGCTGTTGGACAGCGCCGGCCGGCTGATAGGGGTCAACACCGCCATTTACAGCCCGTCAGGGGCCAGTTCGGGCATCGGCTTTGCGGTGCCGTCGGGCGAGGTCAACCGGGTGGTGCCGCAGATCATTGCCAAAGGCAAGCTGATCCGGCCCGGCCTGGGCATTGCCCTGGCCAACCGGAGGCTGACCGAGGAGCTGGGGTTGGATGGGGTGATGATCCTCAAGGTGCTCCCTGGATCGACCGCGGAAAAAGCGGGACTGAGGGGAGCCTCCCAGGTGCGGGACGGGCTGGTGCTGGGCGACGTCATCCTGGCGGTCAACGGCAAGCCGGTCCAGGATTACGATGGACTGCGCGACGAGCTGGAACGGTACGAGGTGGGCCAGAATGTCACCCTGACTCTGATGCGCGATTCGACTGCGGTCGATGTCAAGGTGCCGCTTGAGGCGATGAACTGAGAGCGGCGGCTTGCTGGCGCCTTACGGCAGCAGGGACGGCTTTTTCTTCCGGCCGTTGGCGCCCATGCGGCCGATCATCCAGCCCAGCAGCAGGACAAGGGCGCCGGTAAAAAACCAGCTGATCGATCGGTTTTTCTGCAGCACCGTGCACTCGATCTGGGCTTCGGTCAACTGTTGGCGCAGCGCCTCGATTTGTTTTTGCGCCTCGCTCAAACTGTTTTTGGCTTGGAGGCCGCTGGCCGGGTCGGCTACCATGGTCAGGTATTTATCGGCCAGGGTGCTGCGGTCGGTGGTGCAGGCGGCCAGCTCCTTGCGCAGGCGTTCGTTGTCAGTGGCAATGTCCCGGAACCGTCCCATGGGATCGGTCCCGGTTCCGTCCGGTCCCAGTCCCGGTTTGATGTTGGCCACCGGGATCAGGGGCGAGCTGCCGAGGAACCGGCTGCGCACCCAGCCCTCGGTTCCGTCCTGCATCCGCACCCGCGCCCATTCCTTGCCCCCCTGCACCAATGCCACGGCTGTTCCCATGGGCACTGTGGCGACAATCCGGGCGTCGTCGCCGGGGTTCTTGCGCATGAGCACTTCCAGGCTCGGTTTGATGTAAAAAATTTCCGCATACGCCGGCGCAGCGATCCAGCTTATGAGCAGCAGGGAGAGCAATGCGGGGCCACGCCAACGGCATATGGAAAACAAAAACAAAAAACTTTTCATTGCATCTTCCCCGGTAGGACGAACGAGAAGGCGATCGGGAAATACGGGGTTGTTCGGTGCAATTGCCTGAAGACTCTAGCCCGTGTCGGTCTTCCGGCATGGGATGCACGCTTCTGTGCAAGCTTCTTGCCGGAATTTGCCTGACAGCATAAAAAAAACACCGGGTGGCACCCTACCACGAAATGGCGCGGCCCGCCAGTTTCGCCTGAACAATATCGCGCCCTTTTTTTCGGAAAGTTCAGATGGTATGGAGTTTCTTGCTCCTGATCAGGGCCAATTCCCGCATATTTCGAGTCTTGTCGGATTCGTCGACAATCTCCCGGCCGATAATCTCTTCCAGGATATCTTCCATGCTGATCACCCCGGTGACGCTGCCGTACTCGTCGACCACCACGAACAGGTGCTGGTAGCGTTCAAAGAAATCGACAAAGATGCGGTCTAACGGAGCTGTTTCCGGCACAAAATGGACCGCCCGCATGATTTGCGAGAGCTTGAGGGAATCCTGGCCGACTGCCGCCGCCATGAGCACATCCTGGCTGAGCACGATCCCTACCACATTGTCGGGTTCGCCGTCGTAAACCGGCACCCGGCTGTGCATCCGCCATTTGCCTTCCATGTGGGCCGCCTCCTTGATCGTCAGCGATTGGGAAGCGAAAAAGGTGACGGTGCGCGGGGTCATGACCTGGCGGACATTTTTCTCGCCCAATTGGAGAATGTTGGCGATCACCTTTTCCTGGTCGGCCTCGATGCCGCCGGATTTCCGGCTCAGACTGGCGATGATCTTGAGTTCTTCCGCGGATAACTGTTGGGGTGAGCGGCTGTTGGGCACCAGGCGGGTCACTTGCTGCGCCAGCCAGATCAGCGGCAGCAGCACCATGATCATGAAGCGTAAGGGGCCGACGATGTGGGGGCCCATCTGTCGGGCATAGGTGACGCCGATGGTCTTGGGCGCCACCTCGGTGAACAGCAGGATGGCCAGGGTGAAAATCAGGGAGAACCAGACCAGGCCGTCCTGGCCGAACAGGGCGACCGCCGCCGCGCCGGCCACCGAGGCGCCGATGGTGTGCGCCACGGTGTTGAGAGTGAGAATGGCGGTGATCGGCTGCTCAATGTTGTCCTTGAGTCTTTTCATGTTTTCGGCCTGGCGGGGGTGGGTTTCAGTCATCAGTTCGACCTGCGCCGCCGACAGGGAAAGGAGGATGGCCTCGAACAGCGAACAGGTGGTGGAAACCAGCAGGGCGATACTCACAGAAAGGATGAAAACGAGCAACACAAAGAACCTCCCGAAATCACGATACAATTATGGATAAATCCGGCAACCGGCAGTTTTGCCGATTGAGGTTGGGCCAAGTTTAGTGTATGAAAAATTTACATTAAATCAGTTGTCTTTGCTTTTCAAAGCATTCTGTCATCCGCCCGTGGAGGAACCCGTTCTGTGGCCGATCAGACCGTGACCATTGAGTTTTTCGCCCAGGAGCCGTCCACCTTTACCGGCGATCTGCTGGTCTTCCTGGTGGAGGAAGGCATCCCTCAAGCCGCCGAGTCCGGGACGGACATCAACCGTCTGTTGGCCAAAGTGAAGGAAACCGGCGATTTCAAAGGGGAGAAGGACCAGATCTTTGTGCTGTACCCCGGATTGGTCGGGGTGGAAGCATCCCAAGGCCTGTCGGCGAAACGAGTGCTGTTCGCCGGCCTGGGCAGGCCGGACGACGCGATCAACGACCGGAGGGAACGGCTCCGGCTGGTCGGCGGCGCCATCGCCAAACAGGCCGGCAAGGTGAAGGCCAAAGAGGTCTTGGTCGTCTTGCCCAAGGAGTATTTGCTCGACGCGGTCGAGATCGCCCAAGGCTTGAGCGAGGGATTGTTGCTCGGCAACTATCGCTTTGATCTGTACAAGCAGCCCAAGGAGGACGATCCGCCGGTCCGGGTGGAGCGTTTTCTGCTCCACGACGGCGGCCTGGCCGCCAGCGCGGTCCGCAAGGGCCTTGAACTCGGACGAATTCTGGCCGAGGCCGCCTGCGCCGCCCGCGACATGGCCAACCAGCCCGGCAACGGCTGGACCCCGGCCGATTTTGCCGAATACGCCAGGAAATTGGGCAAGAAAAGCCGCCTGAAAAGCACGGTCCTGGACAAGGGCGACCTGCAGAAGCTGCGCATGGGGGGCATTCTCGGCGTCAACCAGGGCTCAGTCCAGCCGCCGTTTCTGGTGATCCTCGAATACAAGACCAGCAAAAAGAATCCGACCGTGCTCCTGGTGGGCAAGGGCCTGACCTTCGATTCCGGCGGCATCAGCACCAAGCCGCCGGCCGGCATGGAAGACATGAAATACGACATGTGCGGCGGCGCGGCGGTGCTTGCCGCCATGCAGGCCATTGCCGAGATCGGGGCGCCGGAAATGAACGTGGTGGCCCTGGTGCCCGCCACCGAGAATCTATCCGGATCGGCGGCCCTCAAGCCCGGCGACGTCATCCGCCATTACGGCGGCAAAAGTTCGGAAATCATCAATACCGACGCCGAGGGCCGACTGATCCTCGCCGATGCCCTGGCCTACGGCATTGAGACCTACAGGCCGCAGGCTGTGATCGATGTGGCCACCTTGACCGGCGCGGTGATCATCGGCCTGGGGCATCACTACACCGGCCTGATGGGCAACAACGACCAGTGGGTCGAACAGCTGATCGAAGCCGGCGCCCGGGTCGGCGAGCCTCTGTGGCGGCTGCCCCTAGGAGCCGAGTACCGCAAGCAGATCGACTCCAAGATCGCCGACATCAAAAACGCCGGCAGTGACCGCAGCGGCGGCGCCATTACGGCCGCCTGCTATCTCCAGGAGTTTGTCGGAGAGACCCCCTGGGCGCATCTCGACATTGCCGGCACGGCTTGGGGTTTCACTGAAAAATCGTATATTCCCAAGGGGCCATCGGGTATCGGGGTGCGCACCTTGGTCGATTGTCTGCGCCAATGGCGGCCAATCCAGTCCGCTGACAAGAACGAATAAAAAAGACCTCTTGGCCGGTATAAGCCCGGCCGGGGACAGCCAAGGAGGACAGCATGCTTGTCAAGAGAAAAGGAATCACCGTCAGTCGGCAGATCATGGACGATCAACTGCTTCACCCAGGGGCCACCGGCGAGTTGACCGGGTTGCTCAACGACCTGGTGGTGGCCGGCAAGATCATCAGCGCCGAGGTCAACATGGCCGGTCTGGCCGATATCCTCGGTCAGTCGGGCCGGACGAACATCCAGGGCGAAAACGTGCAGAAACTCGACGTGTTCGCCAATCAGACCATCAAGCGGCGGATGGAGCAGTGCGGGCATGTCTGCGTCATGGCCTCGGAAGAGGACGACGACATCATCCCGGTGCTCGAGGGATACGAAGGCAACTACACCATCGCCTTTGATCCGCTCGACGGTTCCACCAACATCGATGTCAACGTCTCCATCGGCACCATTTTTTCCATCCACCGGCGCCTCAGCCCTTCAGGCCAGGGCAATGTCGGCGACCTGCTGCAAAAGGGCAGCAAACAGGTGGCGGCCGGCTACATCATCTACGGCTCATCCACCGTGATGGTCTATACCACCGGCTCCGGGGTGCACGGCTTTACCCTTGACCCGAGCGTGGGTGAATTCTTTCTCTCCCATCCCGGCATCAGGATTCCGGAGGCCTCGCTCTACTACAGCGTCAACGAGGCCTACGCCAACCACTGGTTCGACTCCACTCGCCGGTTCATTGATTGCCTGAAGGCGGCCGACGGCGGCAAGGGGGCCTACAGCCTGCGCTATATCGGATCGCTGGTGGCCGATGTCCATCGGAACCTGATCAAAGGCGGCATCTTCCTCTATCCCCGCGATAAGAAAAGCGGCGAAAAATCCGAAGGTAAGCTGCGGCTCCTTTACGAAGCCGCGCCCCTGGCGATGGTCGTCGAGCAGGCCGGAGGCAGGGCGATCACCGACGACGGCCGGCGCATTCTTGACATCGAGCCGACAAAATTGCACCAGCGCGTCCCCCTGATCATCGGTTCCAGGCGGGACGTCGATCTGGCGGAAAAATTTCTCCGTGAGGAAGAGTGACCGGGACGCGGCGCCTTTGCTCCTGTTTTCCCCCTTGACAAATGCGGTTGGGGCTTTAGTATAAAAAATATTTAACTCAACAGGCCACACCATGACACGCATTCTCGCCCTCCTTCTTCTCCTTAGCCGACTGCTCGGGCCAACCGTGGCAGGGGAGGAAGGTGTGTCCTGACAGGCCGCTGACAATCTGAACCCGCAAAGCCACGGTTGACAAACCGTGGCTTTTTTTTTGACCGAGACAAGGAGAGAACATGGATCAGAAAAAATTGAAGAAATATCGCCCCTATGTGCCGGTGCGGCTGACAGAGCGCACCTGGCCCGACCAGGTCGTCACCAGGGCGCCGATCTGGTGCAGCGTCGATCTGCGCGACGGCAACCAGGCGCTCGTCCAGCCGATGAACCTGGAGGAGAAGCTGGAGATGTTTCAGCTCCTGGTTCAGATCGGCTTCAAGGAAATCGAAGTCGGTTTTCCTTCGGCCTCACAGGTTGAATACGATTTCCTGCGGCTGTTGATCGACGGTCATCATATCGCCGGGGATGTGGTGCCCCAGGTCCTGACCCAGGCCCGCGACCATCTGATCAAGAAGACCTTTGCCGCGCTTACGGGGGTGTCCGAGGCGATTGTCCACCTCTACAATTCCACCTCGACCCTGCAACGGGACGTGGTGTTCCAGAAGGGGCGGAAGGAGATCGTTGAGTTGGGGGTGGCCGGAGCCCGGCTGATTCGCGAACAGACGGCGCAGACCGAAACCAAGATCCGCTACGAGTATTCGCCGGAGAGCTTCACCGGCACCGAGCTCGATTTCGCCTTGGAGATCTGCGAGGCGATCATGGATGTCTGGGAGCCGACCCCGGACAATCCGGTGATCATCAACCTGCCCGCCACGGTGGAGATGTCGACCCCGAACATCTATGCCGACCAGATCGAATGGTTTTGCCGGCATCTGAAAAACCGTGACTGCGCGCTGATTAGCCTCCATGCCCACAACGACCGGGGCGAAGCGGTGGCCGCCACCGAGCTGGCCCTGATGGCCGGGGCCGACCGGGTGGAAGGAACCCTGTTCGGCAACGGCGAGCGCACCGGCAACGTGGACATCGTCACCCTGGCGCTGAACATGTTCACCCAAGGGGTTGATTCCAAACTTGATTTTTCACGGATCAACAGGGTGATCAATGTCTACGAACGCTGCACCAAGCTGAAGGTGCACCCAAGACACCCCTATGCCGGCGAGCTGGTCTACACCGCCTTTTCGGGTTCGCATCAGGATGCGATCAACAAGGGCATGACCGCCCTCGAATTGACCCAAAGCGGCTTGTGGGAGGTGCCCTACCTGCCGATCGACCCGCAGGACGTTGGCCGCACCTACGAGTCGATCATCCGGATCAACAGTCAGTCGGGCAAGGGTGGGGTGGCCTACATCATGGACCATGAGTTCGGCTTCAAGCTGCCCAAGGAAATGCATCCGGGCTTCGGCCGGGTCATCCAGGAGGTGACGGACGCCCATGGCGACGAATTGTCCGCCGAAATGGTCTTCCACACCTTTGAGAAGGAGTATCTGCTCAACACCAACGGGTATGCGCTGAACTCGTTCAATGTGCTCAAACGCCACTTCGAGCGGGACGAGGAAAGCTCGATCGCGGAGATTGAGGCGGTGGTGGTGACTAAGGGCGGGGAGAAAACGATTTGCGCCACGGGCAACGGCCCCCTGGATGCCTTTTGCGCCGCCCTGCGCGACGGGCTGGGACTGCGGTTTTACCTCCACTCGTACCATGAGCACGCCCTGACCCGCGGCAGTTCCGCCAAGGCGGTGAGCTATATTGAAATCATCGACCAAGACGACGAGAGCTGGTGGGGGGCCGGGGTGGATACCGACATCATCGTCGCCTCGATCAAGTCGCTGCTCAGCGCCCTGAACCGTTCGGCGACCAAGGTGAAGAAGGAGAAATGACATGGGGGGAAAACTGATGATCGCCTTGGGCTGCGGCCTGCTGCTGGCCGCTGCCGCTGCCGCCGCCGAAGAGATCGGCGAGGTCAGCACCACCTTCAAGCTGGTGGGCGCGAACGATAAAATTGTGATCGAGGCCTTTGACGACCCGGATATCAGCGGCGCCACCTGCTATGTCAGCCGGGCCAAGACCGGCGGCATCAAGGGAACGATCGGGGTGGCCGAGGATACCTCGGACGCGTCGATTTCCTGCCGCCAGACCGGGCCAATCACCCTGCCGGAACGGGTGGTCTCGGGCAAAGACAACGGCAAGGAGGTGTTCAAGAAATCAGCCTCGCTGATTTTCAAGAAGATCCAGGTGGTGCGCTTCTACGACCAAAAGCGCTCCACCCTGGTCTATCTCACCTACAGCGACCGGATCATTGAGGGGTCGCCGAAAAATTCCATTTCCACCATCGGCCTGCCCCGGGCGGTTCAGGGCGGGGCAGGGACAAGCCCGGGCAATTGAATCCGGCCGCCTTGCAGGCTGGACGGGGCCCGTTAGCCCGCCTATTTGCTGAACGCCTCGAACAGGCAGGACATCCCCAGCATGTTGGTCCCCTGGACGCTGGCGTCGAGGATGTCGCTGTCCTTCCAGCCAAGGCCGTGGAGGCGCTGGATCTCGTCTTCGCCAACCCGCTCCTTGCGCTGCACTTTGGCCACCGTCGCGAGCAGGGCGTTTTCGGCCTCGCTGAAGGCCGCAACCTCCCGGCCGGCGGCCAGATCGGCCAGATCCTGCGCCGACAGCCCAGTCTTGCTCAACCAGGTTTGATTGAGATTGATGCAATGGTCGAAGCAGGCCTGGCGAGCGGCAAGGAAGCGGATGGCGGCCAGCAGGGGAAAGCCGAGCGCCTCGTGCCGCATGAAATACGATATCTGGGCAAAAAAAGACCTCGAACAGTCCCGGACTGGTGCTCATGAGCTGCAGGGGCGCCGGCGCCGGGATGCGTTTTTGCCGGAAGACATCGTAGGTTTCCGCCACCACACCTGTCGCCTTTTCCGGGGTTTGGCAGTCAAGCACGAACATACGGTTCCTCCTTGTAGTAGATTGGTCGTCTAGTTTTATAGGCGCATGCCCGCCAAGGGCACGCGAGTTTACCTGCTGTCAGGCCAACAGCACCTCGAAGGTCATGCGCTGGAACGTATCCAGGGGCTCCGGGCCGGCAACGGCCTTCATCCGGATGCGGGCGCCCTGCCAGGCCGAGAGGATGTAACGCGCTGCGGCTTCCGGCTCAAGACGGGCCGGCAGTTCGTTTCGTTCCTTGGCTTCCTGGAGTAATCGGGCCACGGACCGGATCAGACCCTCCAGGGAACGGTTGAGCCTTTCCCGGAAGGCGGGATTGACGTCCCCCATCTCTTGGATAAGGTTGCCGATGGGGCATCCCATGATGAATCCTTCCTGTTCGAAATAGGCGCGGAACCAGAGAAAAAAATTGGCCAGCCTCTCCAGCGGCGGTTTGGAGGCGTCCTTGAGAACCGGGCGCGCCTGTTCGGCGAGCCCGGTCTGGTAATGGTCCGCCAGGGCGAGGCCGAATGCCTACTTGCTCTTGAAATAGAAATAAAAGGAGCCCTTGGGCACGCCGGCCGCCTGCAGGATTTCCTGCAGGCCGGTGGCGGTGAATCCCTTGTGGTGGATGATGCGCCCGCCGCAAGTGAGAATATGTTCACGGGTATCGGCTGTCATGGCGATGGCAATAGATCGGTCGTCTACGGCATGTCAAGGAAAAAAGGTCCGTGGCGGCGGTTGGCGCTCTTGCGCCCTCAGGGCGCGCCGGGCAGAGCAGGCATACAGGCGAAGCCGGGCTTGGCCGGGTTGCAAGGATTGCTTGTGCCATCTGCGCAAGAATGGTAATGCTTTGCAAGCTCATTCCCTCTTGCGCGAGGATTCATTATGGACCAATTTTCCGGCACATTGCTCGGCCGGACCAAAACCTTGCTGCTGGCCACCGATGGGTCCAGCTTCAGCGAAGGGGCCTTGCAGAAAGCCATTTTTTTTGGACAAGCCTGCCAGGCCAAGGTGATTGTCCTGCATGTGGTGCCGACCCGAACCGAATCGATCGGCGCCGCCAATCTTGCCGTCCGGCAGAAGCGGGAAGAACTGGCCCCGTATTTTGACCGCATTCGAACCATGGCCGGCGATAGCGGGGTGGAGATCGAAATCGTGGTGGCCGGTTCCAGCAGTCCGGAAAAGACCCTGGTCGACCAGGCCCGCCTGCGGCAGGTCGACGCCATCCTCATGGGCCGTCACGGCAAGGCCAACCGCTGGTCGCGGCTGGTGGGCAAGACCACAACCAGGGCAATCGGCCAAGGATTTCCACGGGTTTTGGTGGTGCCGAAGGATTGCGCGCTCACCGGCCGGCACATCCTGGTGGCCGTGGATGGCTCGCCCAACAGCCGGCAGGCGGCGCTGGAAGCCTTGAGTCTGGGAAGCGCCTGCCCTACGCTCCAGCAAATAACGGTCATGGCCGTGGCCCGGCGCAAGGAGGACCTGGCCGAGGCCGGACGCCTGGCGGACGCGGTGTGCGCCCAGGCGCTCCAAGCGAACCTGACCCTTCCCTGTGAGTCGCTGGTTGCGGAAGGCGATCCGGCGGATGCGGTGGCGGCAGCGGCCAGGGAGCGGGATGTGGACATGATTCTCCTTGGCGGCCCCGGCCGGGGCAGTTTGTCCAAGATGCTCGCTGGGCATGTGACTGAAAATGTCATCGGCCGGACGCACTGCGCGGTGTTGGTGGTCACCGCCCAGGGGGCTACCGATGGCCCCTTATCCTCTTGGTCCGATTCCGCCTTATGATCAATAAACTGGCGTTGCGTCTCTTTCCTTTTCTGGCCTGGTTCCCCATTACGCCGCTTGTTTTGCGCGCCGATCTGATTGCCGGCATCACCGGGGCGCTGGTCCTGGTCCCCAAGGCCATGGCCTATGCGCAATTGTCGGGCTTGCCGCTCCAGTTCGGCCTCTATACTGCCCTGATCCCCGCAGCGATCGGCGCCCTGTGGGGATCGTCGAGGCAGTTGGCCACCGGGCCGGTCGCCATCCTCGCCCTGATGACCGCCGCTGCCGTCGCCCCGTTGGCCCTTCCGGGATCGGAAGAGTACATCGGGTTGGTGTTGCTGCTCTCCCTCATGGTAGGCTGCATTCAATTGGCGCTCGGCCTGGTCAAGTTGGGCAGCGCGGTCAATTTCGTTTCCCACCCGGTGGTTCTCGGCTTCACGAACGCAGCCGCCCTGATCATCGGGTTTTCTCAGTTGGACATGATTCTGGGGATCCCCAAGGGACGCAGCGATCTTTTCTTCAAGGATGTCTGGGAGATGCTCGGCTGCATTCCCCTGACCCACCTGCCCACCCTGGCGATGGCGGCGATCAGCCTGGCGCTGATGCTGCTGGTGCAAAAGATCCGGGTTCTGGCCAAGCCCGGCGTACTGGTGGTCGTGGCCCTCGCCACTTTGGTCAGCGCGCTCATCGGTTTTGAACATACCGCCACCGGCCGGATCGAGGATGTCGCGGCGCCGGCGGCCAAGGAAACGATCCAAGGTTACAACACGACCACCCAGCGCATTGAGGACATGAGCACTACCGTGACCAACCTTACGACACGGTTACGGCAGGCCGAGAAGGAATCCGACTCCCGCGCGGCGGCCGATCTGCGCTATCGACTGGAACTGCTCGGCCTCGACATTAAGGCGGCTGAAAAGGAAAGTCGTAACCAGCTGCGGGACATTCGCACCCTGTATTTCGTCCGCACCGTTCCTGCCGAGGGACAACCCGCCCTGCTGTACCGCGTAGGCGCGGCGCCGGAAGGCGTACAGACTGACAACCACCTGTGGCATATCAAGAAGGCCGAGCAAGGGACGTTGAAACTGAGCGGTGGCGGCGATGTGGTCGGGGCCGTTCCCTCCGGCCTGCCCGCGTTCCGTCTGCCTGCCATCAGTTTCGACGGGGTGCTGCAACTGATGAGTTCGGCCCTGGTCATCGCCCTGGTGGGCTTCATGGAATCCATTTCCATGGCCAAGGCCATGACCGGAAAAACCAAGCAGCGGCTTGATCCCAACCAGGAACTGATCGGCCAAGGCTTGGCCAACATCGGCGGTTCGTTCTTCCAGTCCTATCCGGCCTGCGGTTCCTTCACCGGTTCGGCCGTCAATCTGCAGACCGGGGCAAAAACCGGGTTGGCCATGGTGGTCAACGGCGGCTTCGTGGCCGTGACTCTCTTGTTCCTGACCCCACTGCTCTACCATTTGCCGCAGGCGGTGCTGGCGGCCAACAACCTGCTGGCGGTTTCGGGACTGATCACCTTCCAGGCGTTCAGACATACCTGGAAGGCCAGCCGGGCCGACGGCATCGTGGCCCTGGTCACCTTTGTCGTCACTCTCCTGGCCGCGCCCCATCTCGATAAAGGGGTGATCATTGGGGCGCTCTTGGCCATCGGTCATTATCTGTACCGCACCATGGCGCCGCGGGTTGCCATCCTCGGCCGGTACGAGGACGGAACCCTGCGGGATGTCAAATACCATCCTGATCTGGCGACCTCGACCAGGGTAGTGGCCATCCGCTTCGATGGTTCGCTCTATTTCGCCAATATCGCCCATTTCGAGGACGCGGTCCTCGGCGCCATGGCCGATCATCGCGAGGCCAAGTTCCTGTTGGTGGTCGCAGACGCCATCAATTCCATCGACTCGTCGGGCGAGGAGATGCTCCACAACCTGGTGGGCCAATTGCAACAGTCCGGGGTGGAGGTGGTCTTTTCCGGTTTGAAAAAGCAGGTGCTTGATGTCATGCGGGCGACAGGCCTCTACGGCTTCATCGGTGAACAGAATATCTTTTCCACCGAGGACCAGGCCCTGGCCGCCATTTCTTGCTGGCTGGGCGAAGAGAGCAAAGCCTGCGCCCTGTTCAGGCCGAGGAGGTGAGAGGGGGCGCACAAACACCAGGCCGCCACGGGTGGAAGTCAGCGTGTTGATTGCAAGAGAAGATTCCGCAGCGCGCCGTGGCTTGCGCGGCTGTTCAGTGGGTGCAAGTCCCACCCGGCAACTTTCGCTTCAGCCGGCAGCAATCGAAGCAGTCGTGGAGGTGACGAAGCGGGTGAAGCCTTCGGTGTAAAGGGTCAGCAAGCGACTCGGCGAGTATGTGGGCTGCAACGTGAGTGAACGCTGGGCAGGCCTCGAAAGTCCCAATGCGGAAGCCGACCCGCCTGTAGAACGGGGAAGGCTGCCAGTTCCAGGGGAAGAGAGCGAAACAAGCGCCCTGGGCTTCCGCCGGGGTAGTGGCGGCAGCACGCATGCAAGAGGACAGCC
>Ga0123354_10010644_pt1 | contig 14186 bp, 6 predicted proteins | sample TergutLab28metaG_2_FD_97872 | JGI IMG/M metagenome (GOLD analysis project Ga0123354, IMG submission 97872) | Labiotermes labralis P4 segment gut microbial communities from Petit-Saut dam, French Guiana - Lab288 P4 | ecosystem: Host-associated > Arthropoda: Insects > Digestive system > Gut ... | reverse complement strand
TCTTCTTCTTAGGGCCCGTCAGCTTACTGCACCGAACGCACCACAGCCTTAGGCTTATTGTGCAGCCCCAATATTTCGTTCTGCACAGCCACAATAACCCTGCGCCTCGTATGAAGAGGCAAAGGTCCCTTACTGAGGCTGTGCTTATGTCTTTTGGTTCTACAGTCGGCCTCCCAAAGACATTATAACACTGTCAAGCCATCGCCTCACAACAGCAAATAATGTGCTGCACTGTTTCAGTCTCCATCCACAAAATCTGCAGATTGGATCCCCATCAAACAGGCCCATAGTGTACAGGTGCCTCCTTACAGGAGCATGCCCTGTGTAGATCGCAGTTACCATTTTTAGTTGATGTCTGCTTAACTTTAGTAGGTCGTCAACTCTTTTCTTACATGGTCTTTGCAGTAGGTTACTATATTGATGTTGTGTACTGATGGTATATAGTACATTGCACAACAGGATGGCTTCTGTCAAAGAACTTCTGTAATGTTTAAGATACGGTTATTAACATGCAGGTGGTTAGATCAGTTTCGAAAGGATTGTGTAACATAGCCCACTCCATTAAAGTATCCGGTAATTAATCTTATGTGTATTTGTTATACTGTGTGTGTATTACCCGTTTTTACTTTAGATGCCGGACTGCTGGCTATAAGTCAGTATCCGGAAGGTCCTGCGACCGGCCACCTCGACACAGGTTTGTCTTGGTTTCCCGGTGTCTATAAGCAAATGCTCAGACGGTTCCCAAGACTCCAAGTTGCCACTACATGCTTCTTATGTAGCCCTCCGGACTTAAATATATTAGTAACCAATTTCATATTTTGTATACTTGTAAAATAACCACTGCCCCCGGGTGACAACCCAATTGCAGTTAATAAATATTATTATTATTAAAGATTTTCCTAGGTAGTATTCCTACGAGAGCAGGAATGACACAGTACATGCATTGTACACTGGAGACAATCCGCTTGGAAAGTATACAAATTACTTCAGCACAAACTTGTTGCGAGATGAAGCGGACACATTTGTTACCTTCTACGTGAGAACAAGATTAAAGGAGGTGTTTACCAGAAGAAAATGCTGGGTTCGCCCCTTAATTCAACAAAGGTGGTGAACTCAGCACTTTGGTTCTAGACTAGGACAGTGAAAGATATAGATCATTTGGTGCCCAAAGATGCAGGAAGGTATTGAATGTTTTCCTTTCTTGTATAACCAGGATATTTCCACTCGGAAAATGAAGTGCTCCCCAACAACTTCCATAACTTTAACACTTAGCACTTCAAAAAGCTGTGAGATCTACTGTGGTGATATGTTTACAGCTGAGCCGTAGTCAGCATCCTGAGTTATTACATCCTATCAGCCTGCTGTGACCATAACTCTATTGTGTTGATGTCATTGTGCGAGGTCCCACTTGAAACAAAGGGTTGAGTCATATTGTAAGCTAAATCACATCACCATCTTATCTTGAGTAGTGTCTCGGTGAGCTCCGTAAGGGTAAATTTATCCCTGTGCACACACGCTGAAGGCATATGGGGGGATTAAAGGTATAGCTCTAAAGAAAAAAGATGGGGGTTCCATTTTTAACATAAAATCTTTGCCCTTCACACTTAAGTTTTTGTATCATACATTAGGTAGCTCAAAGTTTCTTCAGAATTTGTGGCACTCCTGCCCCTCCAGATACTGGCGCCCTAGGCAACCGCATAGTTCGCCTAACGGGTAGTGCCTGCACTGCTAATGGCCAGTGATGCACATAACAAGGGTCATTTCTCCCTCAACTCTCAAATCTTTTTACACATTCTTCAAACCATACTTCACAAATTTTAAAATTTTCCAGATAATAACTAATTAAGCATTTGACCCATTAAAACGGTCAAAAAATGAAGTAGATTCTTAAGCTGAAACTCCCCCCCCTTGTGGTGCTGCAGCCCGAGGCAGGCCATGGCCTCCTCATTCTTGAGGTTTCTACATCACACATGACACAGCAGTCAGTAGGATTCTTCTGGACGAGTGATCAGCACATCGCAGAGACCTCTGACAACATGCAACACTCACAGACATCCATGCCCCCGGTGGGATTCGAACCCACAATCTCAGGCAAGCGGCCGTAGACCTACGCTTTAGACTGTGCGGCTACTGGGACCGGCTAGCTGAAACTATACCATACCGAATAATGGCCAACACACGGATCTTCAGGGATGTTTCACTTCATCCAGCTACCACACAGAAGTGGTGCCAAATGTCACCATTTTTCCAGCATTGCTTGGTGTATTTAACAAACATCATACTGCATAGTTATACGGTCGCATGATTTCAGGCTTCTGTCGGGAAGTAGATGAGAACTGCGCTCCTGCTGGCCTCTTATGCAGGGAGTAGTGGTACTCACTGGGTAATAACACAGGAGAGCGCAGTTCCCATCTTTTATGCAGTTCTTCTGTTTACTGAGCATTTGTCATTTTGAGTGTGGAAAAACCATACTCATTTCTTTCATGAGGTGATATTTTATTTACATATGCATTTATTTGTGGTTTGTTTTACAATACGGCCAGTATGCCGGAATACACAGCTTCACACATTAGGGTAACTGGGCGATGGAAGAAGTTCAAAGGCTCCAAAATTGGTCACACCCATACTAAGGCACTACTGTGGCATGACAGCGGGTTAAATTTGACTACACATCGTACAGTTCGAAGTAACAGGTTACTTATTCTGCTTTTTTCGCAGCTGTCATTCCCAAGGTAACCAAACTTCATATTTGGAGTGCAAGCACACATCTCAAAGAATAAGATTTGTGAATAATTAATTATCAAATGGCTCCAAGATGTTACTACAAACAAAATCTGTAATCACTGGTGCAAGCCGACATTTCGGTATCCTCCTGCGGCACTGCCAATGCCGTGAACAGTTCTTTTTTTGGGGGGGGGGGGGGTGCATGTTCCAATTTGTTGGCAGGTTGGTGAAAAGGAATTACCTTCATAACGGTTGGCAAAGTGGGAGCATCGCGAACGTCTCAAAATAAATGTTTTGAAAAGTCACAGAAGCTTAAAGAATTATGGAGTACATGTGATTTTATTATAAAAGTAAAAGAATTTATAATATAATTTTCATTATTACATATGTAACTATTCTGATGCAAACAACTAACAAGAACACGTAACCACACATCAATTTACACATTTAACAGTACATACAATATGCGCGCTACAGACATTCTGTGCCAAGACTTATTGGCTGCCACTATTTTGAAGAAAACTGAAGACACATTTTGATGCTCTGTGTGTGTGTGTGTGTGTTATGTGTTTGTGATTGCATACGCGCACCATGTATAGCTGGTATACTGATCTTATCGTTCTTAATTCTCAAACATGCCTGATCCCTGAGTGAGTCTTTCTATGGCATTTGAAGTAACTATAAATTGCTCCTATTTTTATAAAATTCACTACGAAAATTAGGGAAGCATGCTCATATCTGTCACACTGAAGAGGAAAGCATATTTTCTTGTATATTTCAGGACATATGCAGCCAATTTTACTTTGCAAAACTGTATTATATCATCTACTCGATATATAAAGATGATCTATAATACCGTTAACAGTTTAAACATTTAAAAAACATAAACAATAACTTTACACATACTACAGAACAGCGCATTCAAACTGGCACATATAAAGAGCTACTTCATCACAAAATTCACATTCTTTGGCATTTAGCTAAAAATGAATAAATGAATTATGAATGCAAATGCCCAAACACGTACAATAACCAAACAAAGCAGTACACACATTAAGGCATTACAGAATATTTTTACTACCCATTGCAATAATTGTAAAGACTTCATTCACTCCACATCTACCTACAGTGAGCTGTACATAATGGTGAAAACGAAACAAAAGAAGAACACACAACGACAGAACAAAATTATCATATCGTAATAATTACGCATGCTGCATCAGAATGTTTTTAGTCTCGCAAAATCCAAATGCAATAATCGAAACATAACAGACACTTAATACTACAACAGAAAACTCATAAAACATTGAATGACTGCAGCTTCCAGTGATCACAGTGGAATAATTTTTTAACATGGAAGCCAAAAGTCCCCAGTTCATCAGAAAACAGATGGAAGTGTTTCTGGAACGTATCTGTGTTACACAAGGGAAACTGTGTGATTTGTTCTGATGAAGCATTCTGTCTTATTTTAATTACAATTCTGACTACTACAAATTCTGTAATGTTACATAATGAAAGTGTAATAAAAGAAAAAGAATTATAAATACACACACAACCTCCACCCTCCATGTTGGATATCTGTCCACAGGTCAGATATAAATGGTTAAAGGTGTATGGATTATTTGTATATAGAAATAATAATATGGAAGACATAAAAATAGTTATTTGAAACGGTGATTAATGGCGAATAGCGCTTGGCAGGTAACATTTCAAAATGAACACAAAGACAAAGGAAACTCATGAGGAATAAGATATAACAAATCACTACAGACAGTTTTACAAATAAATGAATGTTAGTTCAGAGACTGTTTATAGAAGTGACTTCAGACGTAAATAAAACTGAGTAATGTTTGTGAACTAAATAAATTTACTTCTGATGTATACTAATTTACAAGCATTACATAACGTTATTACTAATTATAAGAGTTTTCACAGGTTTTCTGTCATTGCCAAAATCTCTTCAGAAACATTACATTATTTTAGTATGAATTATCATTTGACATTCAGAGGGCCGTGCATCGTGATACATTCTTATAACGAAACCAACTAGATACACTAGTTTCTCAAATTTATTTTTGGAATGGAGCTCTACATGTTTCGGACAGTCTGTCCATCAATGGGAGTCCAGGGCAGGATATGCCATTGCTGCGTGTACAGTGCCGGACTCCCGATGATGGACAGAGACACCGTCCGAAACATGTAGAGCTCCAGTCCAAAAATAAATTTGAAAAATTAGTGCATCTAGTTGGTTTTGTTATAAGAATATGAATTATCATGTTTGACATTACTGACCCTCAACAATTTCACCTTTAAATTGTCATTACCTGTAGCGCAGAAACTACAAAAATTAACATAATAAACACGGGTAAGAATTAGAGTGTAGTGCAGATACAAAAATTTTGATCAGAAAACCTGAAGGAAAGAGAAGATTTGGAAGACCTACATATAAATGCGAAAATATTCAAATGTATATGAACAAAAATGGGATGAATGAGAAGCGGACTGAATTAATGTAGCTCAGGATAAGGAGTACTGGCAGGCTCTCATGCACACGGTAATGCACTTTTGTGTTCCCAAATAGGCTGGGAATTTCATGAACAGCTGAGCAACTGTTAGCTTCACAGGAAGAACTGTTGCTCTGTGGAGCTGTTAGTTGGTCATGCCATTTTCAAGAAAACACACAACACTCTTCAGAGCACAGCTTGGACTGCTAGGATGCCAGTCGTGTATGGCCAATAAGAACGTATCATCGCCATGGAGTAGAAACGGACTGAAGATTTTTTACCCCCGTCTCAAGCCGGGGTTTTGGGAATGCTGCTTGCCTATGTTTGTGCATGGATACTGTACCTGAATATATCATTTTATTAAATTTTTTGTAATTTGTAAGCATTCATATATTATGAAGATGTCCTCTGCAAACACATTTTAAAGTTTGAACATCACAGTCACTTGCGAGGACTGACTCTTTTTCGAAAGAGGTGTAACGATTCTAAATTTTGAGTGTGGCATAATCAGAGACATAAAGCAAATCACACTGTGACTTGTATTTTTCATGAGTTAACCAGCTGATACAGAAACAATCTAATTATGGATTTGCATTATTCTGATATTAAAATGATTACACTGAGAAGCCTCAGAAGAAATCCTGAAATCTCATTTGCTTCTCCAACTGAAATGTCCCTGCAACCAGATGTCAATATTGTCAAAGGTTTAACATCAAATTACATTACTGACACCCCAAGTCTTCCAAGTAATTATTACTAAGCAGTTGCACAAGAAGGTTTCAGTTTGTTGTGAAACACACTCATCCTGTATCCTGTCCTTACAATTCAATGTCATACCGACCTCCCGTCCACCCTAATATTTATAAAGATCGCCTTGTGTTATCAGATATAAAGTAAAAAATTCGTAAATACAATGATCTTGAATTAAAATTTTAACGAAGTCATCCCGTTGTGTATTGATTCTATATATTCACTTTATTATATATATATTTCAGTCAACACAACTATATAATAAAAGCATGCCGCAATACTCAAGACTGTTACAACAGAACATAAATAATCCGATTTCATACCTGCAGAACTAGACAAAGAACAAGTGGACAGACCCCACCCAATCCCATCCACCAGAAAACTAAAAAGCAGGACAACCAATACGCCCACAACGGACATAACAACCAGAAGCGCAATCAGTGAACAACAGCCCCAGGAAATAGCACGCTAACACACGTCACATACCTGACCCCAATATAAGTACAATAGTTTAATAGACATAAGTCATGTTATATACACGGTACGAATCACAGCACACACTGTGAGCCATCTGGGATCCCAAATGCGCACAGCCACATTGTAAAGAACTTCACGGGTCTTAGCTTAGCCTGACGATGACTTTTTAAGTCGAAACATGTCGCTTTAACCTATGCTTTTATTATATAGTTGTGTTGACTGGAATATATATAATACAGTGAATATATTAAATTAAAATATTTTAAAAATATTTTGTTAATTGCATGATACAAAAGATATTAAAAGAACAATAAACTTCTCACTACATGTCATTCGACTGTGAAGATGTAAGAGGAAGTGGAGGTACAGGTCCACACATTCCTGACACGTCATCAATAGAACCAGGCTCATGAAGCATAACTGCACCACTGCATAAAAATATTTATATTACTATCCTGAGTTGTGGGGTGGCGGTTACATCCATCATGTTACGGTTCCCAGTGTCAAGCTGTGGCACTAAACGGTTCAGTCAGCAGCTTCGCACTCCAACTGCTATAACCGGAGGGAAAGAACTCTGGTACTCACTGGACAAGAAAGTGGGAAGGCCCCAGAACCAGTCACTATATTCTGAAAACATGTCTCTTTTGAACACATGGATTTCGTCACATTTATGTATCAAGTTTCCATTTCCCTGGCCTCTGATAATGAAGCTGTGCTTCACGGTCCACCATGTAAAGCTGCAGAGTCTGCTCTTCTCCACATCTGCGAAGTTTTATGTTGCCAGAGACAAGGGTAGAGTAATAAAAACATAAAACTCTGCACAAGACCCCGACATATTTCCCACACAAGTTATTCAATAAATTTTCAGAGCCAACGTTAAGCCAAGAAGACACGGGCAAAACCGCGACGGTCTGCAAGAATCGCAACTCAAGAGAAATACAGAACGATCTTCCTACCTCGGAACTTTTTTGCCGACATTTACCAACTTACTCCAACGCCGAATTTCGGTCACTCATACGATATGGAACAGACGGAACTTCACAGCTGCGGCCCGACACTATTAGTAACGATGTTCAAACCAAGCGGCAAAACTCGGTGCACCCACAAGGGTAACTGGCGCAGACACGTTGCTGAAAATCACAGACTGTTTGGGGCCGACTCTGCTTGAAAGGTAACAGAACTGATAATGGTACGAGGTATTATAAATAAATTTCAAAATAAACGACGCATACCAAATTAAGGAGGTAATAAAATACTATCAGAAAAATAAATTCACGTAACGTAAATAAGGAACCTTCATTTTCTAGGCATCCAGGCATAAAATCACCCCAAAAAGTTGTTTATGTATAAGTATAACATATATATGAACTCAAAAGACAGAATTAATGTACTGGTAGGGAAAGAGATGAACAATGTACTCCGTATATAAATCTGTACACTGCCACATATTCCCAATATACCACAAAACAATGTATTAATCAATGAAAGGCACAACAAACTCTGCGTAACATTCTACTGGTAATTCATAAAACCAACAACACCTTCTTCATACTAATACAAAACCATGAATGTGTATGGTAAGTTTCATGGTGTAAACAAAGAGCGAGTTTCATGGTCAGTGCCCCCATGAAGTTATTTTGTATTAGGAGTGGTCTCAACTTCATGGGTTAAGCGTCAGACTCTTCCATTTAGAGCAGGCACTTGCAAGAAAACTCACTTTACGTACACGGTAAAGCCCCAATTTCATGCGTTTTTAAGAGACCATCTAAAAAAAATTATGTCATATATGGGAAATACTGTTCTTATGGGCACTGGTCCAGGACCATACAAATTGCGCATAAAATCATGGAAAACACAAAATGCAGGAACACAAAATTGGGGGTTTACTGTATACATCTTGACTCATATTTGAGTAAAAGAAAATTCAGATACTTGATGTGGTACAAACTGCATTCACCTCTGCACTCGGATATAAAAATAAAGACAATGTACAACCATTTTTCATTATCATGTCCATTATCTACTATGGCTAAATACTATACCTGCAACACTGAAGGTTCATTGGACAATAACTTTGTAATATGATAATCAGTCAGAACAAAGAAATCATGAGCACAGAGTACTTATAATGCGACCACAGAGTACAGCGACAGACTGGATAAAGAGATAAATGAGACTGAGCATTGGTACTTCGCTAAGAAAACATTTGCTAGACAAGGAACCAAAAGGAGGTTCAAATGGATCTGAACAGTCACTGTAATATTCTCAAATAACACCGCAGTTCAAGATGTCCGTACTTCAGAACCACCAATGCAAAGAGAGGACTTTCTGGAGACCACGTACTTCACATATCTAGTTAACTGTTTTTAATAATGATCTTAGAAATTTCTATTTTAGTTCAAAGATATGGTGTAAAATACACTTTGGGGATAGTTTAGCGTGTTACTGGTGGCCAAAACTCGCCTCCCATAAATCCAACCCTTTGTCCGTACCTCGGGGTATCGTATATTCGTACCCTAGATCACGTGGGAGGCGGTAACAGTTGTGGAGGTTATAACCTGATGGGGGTTGCTACGACACACGCTGGCTAACGGGGCTCTGGTCTACCCCAAGCCAAGGTGGAAGGTATCATGCTGAAGGCTGCATGGCACTGGGGAAGAGACAGCTGTGTCGTTAACGATCCCCTTGAGGAATCAGGCCGCACCCCATCGCATGTAGGCGGGAGCTCTGTGGACGGTGACCTTATGTTTTTCCTGTATGTATGTAGGAGGTCTCCTTTTTGGGGACTCCGGCAAACATACATGAATGAATGAATAAACAGAATCCCCTCGCTTGGCCAGTGGCTCTGGTGACAGAGTATCCCTGTCCATGGGGACTGTGTTAGGGAACATGGAGGGGGCCCCCTTACCGGGGACTCCGAGAGAAAGACAATAAGAAATACATTAAGAGAGATGTAAAAATACCCTGTAAGCAGGTATCTCTCTCCCTAGGGGCCCCATTGGGGAACCTGGAGGGGATTCGCTTACCAGGACTTTTGAGAAAAAAAGGATAGTATATCCGGATTCCTTTCTTGGACCCAGAGTATATTAAGATTTTAAGTCTGGGGGCCATATGGAACTTTGGTAAAGGGAAAGGGCTCCCCTGAGCTGATATTAGATTATGGGGCACAAAGGGCCATAAGGTATAGGTGCATCAGGACCGTAAGGGCTCGCACCCAATGCAAATCTGTCTATCTATCTATCTATGGCCAAAACGTCGGTATTTTTTTAAATTCTTTTACTTTCAAAAACTCTTTGTTATTGGCATTGTTATGTTATTAGACATAACAAGTACTGTTCTTATCAAGCGCACTTAGAAAATTGTAAGAAGCTGGATAAATACGTGACTCTTGAAATGTTGAAGTGCACCTCGTGGGAAGAGCAGAGAGAAAAGTTCCGATTAGGTAAGACATGATCAACGAAATACAGGATTCTGGTAATAACAACTATTAGACGCCCACCTAACCAAACATCGCAATTCATTTCCTCACAAAACTGCATCTGTCATCTGTATTTTTAAAGAAATAATGAAAAAGCCAGCTCTATGCAATTTTAACTGAAAACATCTCCACGTTCTTTTATACAATTTACTGCATTGGATTAACAACAAAGCTTAGACTGCCATACAATTTGTTTATTAATCTCAACATCAGTTCTTCTGTTGGTGTTTGAACCGTAACCGCACGAGAACAACGTAACTGCAAGAGGAAGATGGCCGAAGGGTAAACCCTGACGTGAAGACAGTTCACAGCTCAAGGTTATGTAAGCAGGAGTTCTTACTTGAAATGGCAAGCCTCAGTGCTTTATGTCCTGCGCATCGTGCAATTAACATTAACGAATGTAAGCCATGTGCGGTGGTGTCCATGGGCACTGCGATGCATACATCACAGTAAATCTTGTGACAGGCAGGTGCGATACAGAAAGTCGGTACTCAGACAAAAGTATTCAGCCTCGAATGCTTTAACGGACGTTAGGATACCGGTACGGACCCATTAAAGTGGCCTGAACTGGTTATCAAACATTGTCAGTATTTCAAATTGCATGTATATTTCAACTTCACGAACATTACAGTGACTGAGCTTATTAATGATAGAGAGTGAGAAGCAACAAGAACACCTTACAATGAATGTTACTACTCTAGAAACAGCGGAGTGAAGACCCGTAAGTAATAAAGTAACCTGATTATAGCATGAATTGCATTCCCCGCCTATTTTATTTTTCTCGTAAACGTCTGAATATGACGTGGCTAACAACATAACACTCACGTGCCGGTATCAAAAAAAACGGATCGTGGACTTTGATTTATTTGTCGACAATTTCAAATCTCCCGTCAACTCTGTACGCTCTTCGTACCCATTCAATTTTTATCCAGTTTGTAACGCCTCCCCACCCCTTTTAGGCCTGTTATTCTTTTACCGTATAATACACAATTATACCATGCTTTATGTACACTTTACTCCCTACTTCTGGTATCAAACATACTATCAGACATCAAAAAGAAGAAAGACGACATACATTTACAGCTTTATGTTACAGGATGCTGAAAATATTTACACATGGTAGCTGTAGACTATCACAAAAATAGATAAATATTGGAAGAGAGTCAGTGTTTTCAGATGCGAATACTGTATGGCACAATGAACTGATAGTGCAGCTGTAGACCTGGTTCACTATTGTTACTAGAAGTTTGTGTCACCGTTAACTATTACAGATCTTAAAATACATAGTCTGTAGTCACTTACTATTGTTAACACTATTTTTCGGACACTGTCACTTTGTTGTGGGCGTCGGCTGACCGACAGGCGTTATTGACGTGGACCCATCACGTGGCAGGCCCAAGAAGCCGCCTCCGGGCTGCGAGTATCGCAGACTGCCGTGCTGATGACTTATCAGGTCCTTGTATAGCTGCAACTGTTCTGCAGAAGGTGCATATAAAGGAGGTGCTGCCATCTGCAGAGGAGAAAGGAAGGCAGCGGCAGCAGCAGCAGCAGCTGCGTTCGGAGAATACAGCCCATGTGAGCCATACAGCGCCGGATAGTACATTGGATCTATCAAGGGGAGGTGATATGGGGATGGACTCTTTGAGGTGGAACCGACTCCACTACTTCCTGATACTGGCGACAGTTGAGGTAGGTATCCAGGGTAAACAGGAGAGCCTGTAGGAAGGTAAGGCATTGAGCTTGACGTGGGAGGAGCAGACTGAGGCGATAGCGAAGCAGTGTTTGGATGCCGTTGTCGAGATCGTGACCCATCACTCGACGGGAACTTTCGATTGCCTGCTGCAGCAGATGACAAGTAAGGGTTTGGAACTACAAGCTGCGCACCGCTACTGGTGTGGCTACTGCTACGTGGAGGGTGGGCATGCTTCCCGTTCTCATTTCTGGAAACTGGACGATTTGATGGAGCAAGCTTGATGCTGAGAGACTTACGATGCTGCTGTAGAGTTCTCTGTTGTTCTAGTAATTGCTGCTGTCTCTGTTGCAATGAAGGTGACGGTTTTGGCACATCCACAACCGTTATTTCCAGGTTGGAGCCTACTACCGCCCGTCCATCTATAATGGGGAATGGAGACACACCGTTGGTTTTGTGAGCTGATCTGATAGGATTCCTTGTACTAACATCAGGAGGAGGAACGCTTGTGACACGGCTTATGCTTACTGCAGGTTTGCGAGAATGAGACACTCGTAGATCCAGGACTTCGCCACTCGAGGGCACAGGTCTAACAAAGCTCCGTCTGCGATACAGTAAACCTGGTGGTGAGTCGATACCATCTTTTGGATTTCCATATACAGTGGACTCTGAGTGGGCATATATAGAGCGTGACTGGGTTACCCGTGGCGGTGCCCACTCGTCAGTACTACTGCTGGGACTAGGAGTTGAAGACTGCAAATGTGACAAGCTTCCGGTATACAAATGTTGTAGTGCTGGGTGTTTCAAGTCAAGGACACTAACTTGGGAGCGGTTAAGACTTGTAGGTTCACAGTCAGCAGAAGGGGAAGGTGTTGAAGCAGCAGAGTTTGATTCTGTTGGGGGTGATCCCAACATGTGTGTGACATCTGGAGTCACTGTGATGGAAACCTGTCCGAGGACTGGGCTCTGAACCGGGGCAGCATGCTGTATGACAGACGGTCGTCTATCCGCGGTGATGGTTACAGACCCTATCGACATTGTTGAAGAAATTACCGGAGGCGTTATGGCAGTCACTTCCAGCCCACCTTCTCTGAGGATCTCCAATTTCCGCTTTTTAAGTGCAGGTACAGGTGATGTTTTGACAATTCTTGAAGAAGAATCTTGTTCAGAAACAAGGTCTATCAACTCAGGCACGGGCTTGTCACTTGCACCACCTGCACTTGCCGGCTCCTGTTTAACTTCTATCACCAATCCTTCTGATAAATTTGACACAGGAATATTTTCTTTGTCTTTAGGACGTGGCGTGTTTGCGGAGTCTTGTAAAGTCTTGTCTGGTTTTGTTCGAACGCTTCGTAGGGACGAAGTCTTGCCCTCAAAAACTGCTGTTCCGTCCTTCTGGCCTCTGCTAGGCATGCCATTCTGAGGGAAAACAAAATGCAACATGACTTCAGAATACTTGAAAATTTACTTCACATTTACCAGTCTAGGTAAAGGTTAGGTTATCCACATTCACGCCACAAGGGCATGTATGGAAGTGGGGGAACAACTACATTCATGTTGTATGCTTTCTTCTGGGTAATTCCCCGGCATCTGAATTTTACATGCCGACGTTTCGGAACACTCTGTCTGTTCCATCTTCATAGGTATTTCTTCATATCTACCTGCCTGTGAAGATGGAACAGACAGAGTGTTCCGAAACGTCGGCATATAAAATTCGGACGCTGGGGAATTACCCAGAAGAAAGTATACAACATTCAGAACACGGAGAAAGTTTGAAATCAGGAACTGCACGAATTCTTAACCTCTGTACTAGATGGAGGTGAGTGGTCAGATTCACATCCTGGCCCTGTAAAAGAGTTGTCACTACCGAGTGAACAGTAAACTGATTCAGGCACAGTGCCAGTATACATTCTGGAACAGAGGAATGTCTCTTGCACCTGCCAGTAATCAAATCGCAATTCCTACTTAGCCAGACTGTAGTCTAGAATGAGCTACTATATCTCCACACCACTCTATCACGCATATGGTCTGGGAACACAATATAGAGCGTGTCCGGGCTAGAGGTATACAAAAATACATGCTTATGTTTTAGTACCTAAAAGTTTTATGAAATTTATGTTTTCAAAAGTGTACAGAGTGACTCAAAAAGATTTTTATGCATGTCCGTACACTTCAATGTTGGCACCTGTTGTAGCTCGACAGATATCTAAACGATATTCAAGCTCTTGCCACTTGTTTATCAGCATGTGAGATGTTATAAGCTCAACTGCTTCAATGATACGTTGTATCAAATCAGCCAGATCTTGAACTTTTCTCCTGTACACAACGTCCTTAATAAACCGCCATGCAAAAAAGTCTAATGGTGTCAAATCCAGAGATCTAGGGGGGCCAGGCAGTAGGACCTTCAACTTATAACACCTCACATGCTGATAAACGCGTAGCAAGAGCTTGAATATCGTTTAGATATCTGTCGAGCTACAACAGGTGCCCACATTGAAGTGTACGGACGTGCATAAAAATCTTTTTGAGTTACTCTGTACACTGTTGAAAACATAAATTTCAT
>Ga0123354_10010643_pt1 | contig 14187 bp, 8 predicted proteins | sample TergutLab28metaG_2_FD_97872 | JGI IMG/M metagenome (GOLD analysis project Ga0123354, IMG submission 97872) | Labiotermes labralis P4 segment gut microbial communities from Petit-Saut dam, French Guiana - Lab288 P4 | ecosystem: Host-associated > Arthropoda: Insects > Digestive system > Gut ... | reverse complement strand
CCCACTTGCTGTAAGTACTGCAGTCCAGGTCTTCCCACGGCCTTGTCCCCAAACATCGCTCCTTCAAAAATGTTTACTAGAAACTCGTTATGCCTAATTGCATGCCCTATCCATGAGTGGCGTCTATTTTGTAAAATTTTTAAAAGTAATCTTTCTTCTTTCTCCCTTTGAAAAACTTCATCATTCATTATTCTATCTGTCCATTTTATTTTTAACATTCTTCTCCAGCATCATGTTTCAAATGGATTTATGATCCTCTCTTCATTTTCTCCTAGGGTCCAGCTACCATCTTATATGCAGTTATTTAAGTTGTTCGCTACAGCTGAACTTCCAGGAGGCCTTGTCTTGTTATCGGCAACGTACGATGTTGCTGTATCTCTGACGTCATATTTCTGTTGTTAGTGTCGCAGAGGTAACCATTGTTCTGTTCGTTATCATTTCTGATTGTGTTAACTGCAACAAAAAACAATTCAGTTTGTCACACTTTACGTCCTACACAATTGGATCTGCCACACGAGCCTTGATCTAATATAGTGCTGCACCTAGTGGCTTATTCAGAAAGTTCAGGTGGTACTGACGGGCGATACTAGATGGCAGACATGTTCATTTGTTGTACTACAGGTATTGAGCTGTAGATACAGTTGCATCGCACGGAAAAGCATCATGTATAAAATAATTATCTGGCTGTTGTTATGAGGCAAAATTCATCTGGTTTTTTTAGGACGGGATCGCTCATGCTTTTATGAACGACACAGTTTTGTATTTTGAGGGAGAGTGTCTTCAAATACGTCACCGCAGCCAGTTCCGTCGTCTTTCCTTTTCCAGCACTGAATTTTAGTGTCACCAAATTCGACGACACAACGCTGGTAAATAAGAAGAAATCTCACAAGATGTTCGGAATTTAAATAGTGTCAGTGAAGCTTGACATAGTGTAAAGTTCGTGTTAGTCTCAGTTTGTTTTGCGTCGCATGTGTGTCGCTGTGGAACCCATATTAATGTCCCTCCATCCGTCCTTATGTCATTGAGCATTACAACGCAAGAACTCCTTCATGAAATTGGACATTTTGGAGGTTCATCATGAATTTACCGACATATTCCAGTTTTGATTTGAACGCGCTATGAAATACGGACAGTTTACCTGATAGCTCAGTGCCTCGTCACTCGTCTGGGTAAATATTTGCCCTACTGATAGTCTCGTTGAAGAGCTTGAAAGGTTTGTTGCTTTAGAGACAACTGGACTTGTCGTGTTTATGTATAGGGAAATTCTAGTACATTAACAAGAGAAGAGTAGTTCATAAAGATGCTATAGACTTCTTTGATATAGACCGTAACTGTTTCTAAATACACTAAGGCTGCTGCCACTAAGACATATAGATTTGCACGCACATTTTATTAAGTGGTTACAGCCCAGTGGTAAATGTACGTACCGCCTACTGTAACGGTAAGAAGTCCTGCATTTCGTCCACACATTGCTGTCATGTGCTTCAGGTCACATTACCAATACACGTGGTTTATTTCCTCAATATTCTACCAAAGTAGCACACCCATTCATTCCTTTACAGTCGACACTATGCAAACTGAGCCGTTGAGACTGTAGGTAAATAAAGAACAAGACGGGCAATGTTCGTACAATGTAACTGTACGTAATGTAACTGTACGTAATGTAACTGTACGTAATGTAACTGTACGTAATGTATTCCTATAATAAAAACCAAATATATGCACTATTTCTCAAATTTGTTTTGGTATGGAACTCTGCATGTTTCGGACAGGTTTACTGTCCATCATCAGGAGTCTTTTGATGTATACACAGCAATAGGTATGTCATAAACCTTAAGCTGACAGCTTGCTAGCAAGCTGTCAGCATAACCGGTATGTATTGCTGTATATACAGTACTAGACTCCTGATGATGGACTTTGCTAACAGACAGTCAGCATAACCTGTATAACAAATGCCTAATGTTGTGTATACAACACTAGACTCCTGATGATGGACAGTAAACGTGTCCGAAACATGTAGAGTACTATACCAAAAAAATTAGAGAAATTAGTGCATGTCGTTGGTTTTTATTATAAGAATATACCACGATGCACGGTCCTCTGACTGTCAAACAAATAGGTAATGTGTATGGTATATGGTAGTTTAATAAAAGTTTATGGAACTTCACGTCCTTGGAATACACTTGGACGAAGTTCGGCTGTAGTGAACTTCGCACCAACAAATCATTTCGAAGCACATTCTTAAGGAACAAGACAGGCGGTGATTTTGCAGTGGAAAACAATAATTATTACATATTCTGAATCTGTGTTTGTAGCCTTAGGTATCCAGCATGTACTGCGCATGCGCCGTATTGCCATCTGTGGCCTGCTCCGCGCCACAATATTTTTCCACATTATCTCAAAAACGGCACTTTTTCGGGAGGAAAAAATTGTGTTTTGATTTTAACTTAAAAATTTGAAAGATTTTTCATCCCAAGAAGTATTGAGCGCGATATGATTAGAACTGTATATCGGTCTTCATGTAAAGTACTCGTTATTTTGGTCAGATTTGAATGAAATTTGAATTTTCTTCACAGATTTTCGAAAAATATCCAAATTTCAAATTTCATGAAAATCCGCCCAGTGGGAGACGGGGCGAGTTGTTACATGCGGACAGACACACACACACACAGACAGACAGACATGATGAAGCGAATGGAACGTACCCAAAAATACGACGCACGTTTCACATCCAGTACATTCTCGACTGACGTACACAAATGGAGATATCCTCAATCGTCACGCTATGCACGTATTCCTCAACTTGTTGATTCACATTTGACCTGCTCGTGAAGTCTTAAGTCTGCAACGTACTTTGACGGCCGAGGGTTGTCCATTTTGTCACGGCCCTCAGATACTTTGACGAACGAAAGTCAAAAGCCGGAAGTTCTGGGAATGTGATTAGGTGAGCTGCACGTACACTGAGGTGCTGACAGTTTGTGTAGCTTTATGTCCGGAAGTGACGCGGTAAAGTACCGGATCTGCAGATCTGCAGGCTGGCTGTGACGTAACATAACGCCTGACGGTGCTTGCCCACTGTTTCTCGTCATGCAAGATGGGGCACCGCCACGTTTTGTGTTTTCTCTTTGTGTTGTGCCTGACAACAGCTTTCAGGCTGTGGATTGGGCGTTGAGGACCATCAGAATGGCCTGCGCCAAGTTCGATCTTACCTCGTGTGATTTACTTTTGTGGGTTTATGTCAAAGGGGAAATCTGCCGTTTAAATCCACGAATATAGGACAAGCTAGAGCGCGAAGCTGGAGACACTTCTGCCGATCTTCGGATTGACTTCCTACGCTAATGTTTTCGAGTCTGCGTCCTTCAGGTTGCAGAAACGAAATGTGGCAGCCTTTGTTGAAACATGACACTTTATATTAATATATTTGGATTTGACGTGGTGCAAGATTTGTCGAAATAATTTTGAGGTGCGTCATCTCCGTTGTGTTGGTTCAATAACGAAAATTTATAACATATCCTTAGCATAAGAATAGTAATGCTTTAACATATGTACCTAAGCAACTAATGATAATTCACTGATAACAGCCCTAGGTCATGGTACCTACTATTGAAACGATACCCTAAACTTACACCCCACACATCTTGTATAGCTGCTCTGTAAGTTAAATCACAACCTGAAGATGGCCAACATTTAGGGCCGAAACAAGTAGTTGTATACCTACTGTACTGCTGGGTGAAATACAGTTGTGTTCGACTGTATGTGTAATAAACAAAAAATTTTTGTTATTTGTAGAAATATAGGAATCATGTCAAGAGGTAGTGTCATGGACTATTGTGTATTTACCGCAATGCAATGGTTGACGTTGCAATGTTGGTACTCGTGCTACATCCGCCTATCGGTGTGCAATGGTTGACGTTGCAATGTTGGTACTCGTGCTACATCCGCCTATCGGTGTGCAATCATTGACGTTGTAATGTTGGTACTCGTGCTATATCCGCCTATCGGTATGCAGTGGTTGACGTTGCAATGTTGGTACTCGTGTTACATCCGCCTATCGGTATGCAATGGTTGACGTTGCAATGATGGCACTCGTGTTTCATCCGCCTATCAGTATGCAATGGTTGACGTTGCAATGTTGGTACTCGTGCTACATCCGCCTATCGGTATGCAATGGTTGACGTTGCAATGATGGAACTCGTGTTTCATCCGCCTATCAGTATGCAATGGTTGACGTTGCAATTTTGGTACTCGTGCTACATCCGCCTATCAGTATGCAATGGTTGACGACGTTCCAATGTTGGTACTCGTGCAACATCCGCCCATCGATGTGCAATGGTTGACGTTCCAATGTTGGCACTCGTGCCACGGTTCGATAAGCCACGACATGGATCATTTCCCGCCCAGTTTCACAGTTCGCTTTCCATTAGCCGATAAAGTTAATATACCGCTAGTGAGCCCGTGACGTGGGACTTCAGCGTTGTGCTTCCGGAAAGGGAATACGTACGTTTACTGCATTTGGAGTACACAGTTGTTCATTTATGCCCTTTACTATTTGTGCCATGTTTTGATATCGCGGATGAAATAAATTGTACAGAACTTTATCAGTAGCAAAGTTACGGGACTGCACGGAGCCGTATGTGCTGGTACTGCTGGCATTGTGTGTGTGTGTGTGTGTGTGTGTGTGTGTGTGTGTGTGTGTGTGTGGTAAGGTTCAGTTGCATCGCTGGCCGAGGATCGCAGCATGCAAAATTCTTCCACAGTGTCACTGTCAGAAATGATCGCTCAGCTTCACGCTCCATCTTTCTTGCTCTCCTGGGAAGAACAGGCGCTATTTGTGGATTGGAAGCTGAGTGTTTTGCAGAGTTAATGCAGATGGGATGACTGTCATCCAATTCGGAAGTAAGCCGTGGTATTCGTTCAGCATATATAATGAAACTGTTTCCAGTCAAACACAACTAATTTGAAGGATAAGATTCCTTCTGGAGTAAGTAATAATGTATGAGGCAGTGAATAAAAGTGTCTGTCTGTCTTTACCACAGTATGTTCTGAGCCACACATCCAACCCACAGGCACACACATTTCCCTAAGCTCTGTCTTAACACAATCGTCCTACAAGCGCACAGTTTCCATAGTCCCTTGACATTGATTTAACCCTTTAAGGACTAAGGTTGTGTTGAATTATATATATATATATATAAAGACCCAGTCCTACCGCGCAGTAAACACTCTCCGGCTCGGTCATGAAAAACGTACATATGATGCTGTATAGCCAAATAGTCATTGTTTGTTCTGAGATCCGTACAAACGCAGAGTAGAAATTTTTAATGTTTTAAGCGGTGGTATGCAACGTACACACTGGGCTTTAGGAATTACTTAAGCAGACTGTAAATATATATATAATGGTATATCCTGATATATATTATTATCCGATTATCCGTTCTTATTTACATTTTCCTGTATGTTCTTACATATTATTTTGTGACGCACAAATTGTTTTCGCTGTTAGCCGTTTTCAAATGTGTTACCAATCTTTTGAATGGCTGCTAAAATTCATCACCCGCCTGTGTTTTCGTCTGTATAAATGAAACTCAAGATTTAATGAAATTTGGTATTAGGAGTTGAATTAAGTTAGACGACACATCAGAGTATTGGCTCAGATTAAGCACAAGCAGCGGACAGTTCATATAAATACGGACAACGTGCCTGTCTGTGTGTCTCACACAAAACTCTTGGAAGGAACACTGCCCGACATCGAGAGACTTTCGAATAAATATTGCTGAGAAAATTTGGAACAAATATCGTGCCTTCCATACACTGTATAGAGGTTGTTAAATACTTCCTGAGATTATTAACTGCAGCTGTCACGTTCTGTCTACTGCCTTTTCTAACTTGTGTATCGAAAAATCAGCAGTGATATATTAACAACAGCTGTCACTCTCTGTCTACTACCTATCCCAACTTCTACATCGAACAATCAGCAGTGATATATTAACAGCAGGTGTCACGCTCTGTCTGCCTTTCCTAACTTGTATATCGAACAATTAGCAGTGACATTTCGTCCTCAGGCGACACACATCCTTTGTGCCGCAACCAAACACCCATAATCAAACAGCCGTCCTGCACAACACAACCTACATCTCGTCAATTTACTAGTCTCAGCTTCGTTGGGTTCTCGATATTGAACAGTTCTGGTGATGGCAAAGGTGAAAAGCGGAAACTAGTAACCTGAAGACAGGTATATGCTGCCGTATGTAACGTCGGTTTGAGTATGTGTAGGTGGTAGTTGGAATGCACTGAAACATTTCCAAATTCCGGTATTGTCGGTCGTAATTCAACGACACTTCCTCCCACTGAAACCACAGGCATACATGTAGTGTATATGAATACTCATATGCAGCTATATTCTAGGCAGAATTTCTCTAAGATTTTTCGAGTTTTCTTTTTAAAGTTAAAATTATGCGCCCTAACATGTGTGTGCACAAAAGCAGCCCGTTCATTACTGGGCACACCGGCAGCTGAAACACTGGGCTTTATAAATATGCTGCTTATTTAGATCGCTTTCAATTTCGTTTAGGTAATTGCAGTAGGAGTGCTGTTGGACTACAGGAATGGAAATTGTCTGCAGTGGGAGGACTGTTGGACTACAGGAATGAAAATTGTCTGCTTTAAGAGTTCTGTTTTACTACAGGAATGAAAATTTTCTGCGGTAGGAGTGTTGTTGTACAACAGGAATGAAAATTGTCTGCTGTAAGAGGGCTGTTGTAGTACAGGAATGAAAATTGTCTGCGGTAGGAGGGCCTCTGGAGTACAGGAATGAAAATTGTCTGCAGTCGGATAGTTGTTGAACTACAGGAATGTAAATTGTCTGCAGTAGGAATGCTGTTGGACTACAAAAATGAAAATTGTCTGCAGTAGGAGTGTTGTTGTAAAACGGGAATGAAAATTGTCTGCTCTAAGAGGGCTTTTGGACTACAGGAATGAAAATTGTCTGCAGTCGGAGGGCTGTTGAACTACAAGCATGTAAATTGCCTGCAGTAGGAGTGCTGTTGGACTACATGAATGAAAATTGTCTGCAGTCGGACGGCTTTTGGATTACAGGAATGAAAAATGTCTGCTGTAGGAGGGCTGTTGAACTACAGGAAGGAAAATTGTCTCTTTCTCAACACTTAAACTGTACGTCCAGTGCTGACCACATCCAAATTGTCAACGTGGTTTACCAACTAAAGCCTGCCGTCTCCGCTGATACATGTCGCTTTGTGCATCCATACTGATCGACAGGTCATGTAGAAACACAATGTTCCTCGCATTAGAATCTACTGGCCACCAACAGTCCTGTATGTATGTGATAATTGTGCTGGGTTGAACGAGCCGAAGGATGAAGTGAACGGGCCCGAATGCATTTTAGAGTTCAGGTCAGAATTTGCATTGCACCGTGGGCCAATTCATTGGGTACAGTTTAGGTGGAACTTGTGGGTTGTTTAGAGAGGTGAATGCATACTTTATGACAATGAAGGATGTTCGCGTGTGAAGCTTAGTGTATGAAGACATTGCAAACGGAGGAGGGGTTCAGGAGTGAAACGCGAGACGAAGTCATAAGGGTCAGGAAGAGGGTGCGGAACTTTGAAGATGGTGAATTTGGGACTGCTGACTTAATGGCAGCGAGAGACACGGCGCTGTGCGTCGGATTGTCAGCGTCCTGGCGTGTAGCAACTGCCGGAGAAGGAACTGTCACGGACATACAAATAGGGCTTCAGAGTTTTTTTTAGTAATAGTCAGATGTGACAGGTTACCTCAGGTGGAACAGTGAATAGGCCAAGGTCACAGGTTTTTCTGTCCGCCATCCCACCCAGACCAAACTGTGGAGTCACAGTGCCACCTTTCGATGGGTGACGGGGTAAATTACCTCGGGAGTTTAGCGGCCTTGGCGTAAAGCCGCACAGATACTTGCTTCAAGTGCAGAGGTTAGGAATGAGCGGAGTTAGTCCTCCAGCATTAGGGACACTGTTATAGTAGCACAGTGTATACTTAATTACACCGACCGTTTTATGTTTACCCAATCGTACCTGCAGAAGATGTTTGAAATGTCCAGTTCATAGCTTCTTCAGATACATACCGAATCCCTGGCAGTTCGTGCGGTGTGCTGTACAAGGTGACAGACACCCTGTACTGTTTGGGACACCAACTGATGTACTTACACTTCATATAGAACACTGTTCAGTGTTGAATATATAGGAAGGACGGTAACAGTTTTAAATGTAATTAGCAAGCTGTAAGTACAGTGTGCCGCAGTTCACTGTACTGTCCGTAGTTCTGGTTGGTCGCTTAACACTACACTTGCACATCAGTTAGACTAGTGCCGGTTGTTGTGTTCAAGTGTACAGACGAAACACACCGTGACTACTGCAGGGTGCCAGGGTGACTGTAGCCTGTCTGAATCAACTGTGCGCGGACAGCGTGAGGGAAACAGCAAATACACCATACGTGTTTTTTTTCATATTTGCACCTTGCATCATCGACATATAAATGTTTATTGTCCAACTTACGTACAATTAAGTAACACGTAGATACAATTATTATACAATATTTAAAACCTTTCTAGACAGTGAACTACACACACACACACACACACACATACACATACATCGGGACCACCCTTCTTTTATCTAATTACAGTCACAATATGCTGTCATAACACCGACCTTGTCCATGCCAACGGACACGATAGAATCATTCTTGTAATTTCTAGCCAAGCAATGTACAAGGCTCCCTGATGATGGATCCTCTGTGATCCGAAACATGTTGGAGCACTTTTAAACATTTTATAATTTTAATTGTATCTACGTGTTATTTAATTGTTCACAAGTTGGACAATGAAATATTTACACCATACGTATATTTAGGGCGCAGTGTGACTGTTGGTCACACGCCACTGAACGTGAATCGGGGACAATTGTCCGAGAATTCTTGTGATCCAGTCAGAAGGACGATCGGTTTCGAGACTCTGGTGACATAATTGTCAGGACAACTGTTTGATCTTTTACACATTCCGTTATTTTATTTTTGCACACGGTAATGATTTGCTTCAGGCATCCTGAACACTAGGCAGATCCTCACCAAATATTGTTCGGGTGATGAAGTCGAGAATGAGACGGCCTGGGCATGTAGCACGTATGGGCTTGGAGGAGAGGTGTATACAGGGTTTTGGTGGGGAAAGCTGAGGGAAAGAGATCACTTGGAATACCCAGGCGTAGATGGGAGGATAAAATTGAGATGGATCTTCAGGATGTGTTGTTGGGTGGCATGGACTGGATTGATCTGGCTAGGATTATGGACAGTTGGCGAGAACTTTTAAATGCAATAATGATCCTTTGGGTTCCATAACATGCGGGAAATTTCTTGACTAGCTGAGAACCGGTTAGCTTCTCAAGAAAGACTCTGCTCTGTGGAGTAAGTGAGTGATTAAGTAAGTAAGTAAATACTAGTCAGAAGTTGCGATGAATTTTTGTCGCCATTCCTGACTGTTAGTTAGTGGGAGGTTGCCATATAATACTTCAAAACTCCAAAGAATTAGCTTTCAGTAAGATCTTTATGAGATTTGGACGCCCCATAAATTATTTATAGCAATTATTATATTTCGATTTAGTAAAACTGAGATGTACATATTTTACAACTTGGATGGTTTCGGACGAGATATATTTCACACATAAATGTAATGGCTGCCGATATAATACAGATTTGGTTTGGTTCTTAAGCAATGTCGTAATGTTGTCAAAAAGACCACGCAAATAATGGCATGAAACGGCAGGAACTTGGTCAGCATAATGCTCAAAATCGTAAACGGAACAAAACATTACAGTTCGCTTGTCGTGGCTGGGAATTTGGAATTAAAATAGTAAACGAAACCACTGCGGTCTGAAAACGACTGTCGCGGAATATCGGCAGTGAATCATGGGATTGTCGCAGAGTATCGGCAGTGAATCGTGGGATTGTCGCAGAGTATCGGCAGTAAATCGTGGGATTGTCGCAGAGTATCGGCAGTGAGTTGTGCGATTGTCACAGAGTATCGGCAGTGAATCGTGGGATTGTCGCAGAGTATCGGCAGTGAATCGTAGGATTTTCGCAGAATATCGTGTCACCTCAGGGCTGTGGATAATGTCCCTCCCACCTCCGAAGCGCATGTGGTGATCTCTGCATGTCCCACACTAACTTGCGCCATTGCAGGGGCGTGAGAATGTCCGCGCAGCTTCAGAGCTGTGCCTTTGAATGTGGGACGCGTGAGTTTGCAACTAGACCGCTACACCGACTGCCCACACTGAACTTACCGTGACATCCGTTGTCCCACCACAACCGGCACATCGACTGCCCACGCTGAACTTAACGTGACTTCCCCTGTCCCACCACAACAACCCGAACAGTAACTTCCATCAGGCCGCGACCTCCTTCTACCAGATACATTAAAATTCATTACCGACTGCAATCTGAGAGACGTCGTTCTAACCTGAAGAACCGATAAATCATTGCGAGGGTAATGCACACTGCCAACCGGTACAGCTCGGTAGAGTGTCTGTTGGCCAGAATGTATCCACACGGAGCTAATAGTTATTTATTCAGCACCGCGTACACAAAATACTCTGCATTATTTGTCGACAGTCGGGATCGATTTTATGCTTTTCCTCATAAACTTGCGGATGACAACGTGAATTAAACTCGTGTGGTTCAGAAATTTATTGCCGCTAAATGTGTGTTCCTTTTCTTCCCATTACGCATTTTTCTCTCAATTTTATATCGGATTTATTCCGTTTGTTTTCCTTTTGTAACTGAAAATGTTAACGTCACGAGAGACTGCGGCTGTGTTTGCTCCGTCTGACAGGTGACGCTGCTTCTACAAGATGCAGAACGTTGCTTTTTTCTGGCCATTTAATTTTCGCCGGGCTGTTTATCTAACGTTGGCTGACCTCGCCGTGCTGCCGAGTATCGCAATGTCTGTACGTATAGCCGACGTGCTGTGTGTGTTCGTGTCAACAGAGACTGTCAGCACTGTAGTTTTATGAGAGGCGCCAGTGACACTTTTTTACGTGCCCCGGAACAGAAAATGGCAGGATATCCTGCCAGGGGTAATATTCGATCCTTCAGCTGTAGCTACGCGCAGACGCATCGACAGGAGTCAGCCTTCTCAGCGGTACAGCATATCTGCTGCTGCTTAATTTAGGTGTGCTTGTAGCAAATGAAGATTTTTTGGTGCGTTATTTAACGACGCCTTGTTAAACAGATGAGACGTGATTGTACAAAGGACATGATGGTGTGAAACAGAAGATAATGTGTCTGGCAGTAATAGAGAAATTTCGTGATATTCCACAATTTAAGAAGTCGGTCTATGCCGTAGCCAACACCCGGACAAATTCAAATTACAAATCAAGCGCATCAAAAGAAACCAGAAGGGTAACAAATCGTTAATGTTAATTTCCATGTGACGGTCGTTTTATGGATATCTTCTGTATGAACCGTGTTCTGGCAGCCCATCAACTGACCGAATGTAAGCTGGTACGGTTCAATATTTTCGAATGTATTATTATTATTATTCACTTTATTTTATGCGTTTATAACTGACAGCAGCAAAGCGATAAATCCTATATAGGGCCCACGCATCACTCACTGAATTCACTAGTGGCACAATCCGAAAAATGTCCATTTGAACTCTGGGTAAATGACCAACTTGATGCACAATTACGTTATATAAGACGTTTATTATTATAATCCTGTACATGTTTCGAGCAGCACTGTGCTCATCATCAGGAGGTCGGATTTTATTAATACAGCATCTGTAAGTGACCGTCCGGTGTGCACAGTGCTGCTCGAAACATGTACAGGACTATAATAATAAAAAAGTCTTATATAACGTAATTGTGCATCAAGTTGGTCATTTACCCGGAGCTGTACCAGTATGCACGGCCAGCAAAACATAAAAAGTCAATTTGAAGCCAACACTATTATTAAAAAGCAGTCCCGTTACAGGCCCGGAGGGGCCCAGAGGGTTCCAGGAAGTTAAGTTTCCCAGATTTTCGTAACAACGGCACAGGATGGTGGTAGGTTGTCAGCCTTACACACCGGCCATCTTTACCCCCAGTAAATGCTCCTGGTATTCATTTCTGTTAGAGACCAACACTATTATTCAGCCGAACAATATAACAGCTACATCTGACAATAGTGGCATCTAGCGGGGTATGTTGTGACTAAGAAGTGTTTCGGTTTTGTCGCGTGTAGCCGTTATATTTTGCGGCTGAATCGTACAAAAAACTGTAGATGACAATTTTTTTACTAGAGTCGGTATTGCTTTCAGTGAGCGATACGTTGGCGCCTCTCAGCGTTTCCATTTATTTTAGTTATGTCGGTTCATACATTTACGTGTTTTTAGACGACACAGAGCTGTGTGTAGGAGTGCATGGACACGGTGCCGGGGTGACTGACACAGGGCGCTGGTTTTGGGTCTCCTTTGTACTTCTGACACATTTTGGCGGATAAAAGTCTGAGACTTACCATGACACAAGACGTTACAGTAACAATGCTGTATTATGTTACTACATGACAGCTGTACGTGTAGCGGCTACATATTAACTGTATGTAGATTGACCGAAATGTGTGCACGCCGCATTTACTGAAGAGTGTTGCTGTTTTTCGTGCATTTGTCTCATTATTAGAAGATATTAGACTAAATCCGTTGAACGTAGAAATTATTATTATTATTATTATTATTACAGTCACATAGAAACTGAACAGACAACAGACGTTTAAGAAAGAAGAGAATAGATTTGTAAAAATACTGACTGAGACTAGCCATTTAAAGACTACGATTGGACTGAATCATATTTAAAGCCCCAGTCCGTACCGCGCAGTAAACACACTCAGTCTCAGTTACACAAACCAGTCAGTTAATGCTGTATAAGGAAATAATGGCTGTTTGTTCTCAGATCCACACAAAACACACAAATTTACTGTGTGGGCAGAACGTATAATTGCAGAATGTTAAACTGGCGTTACGTATAGTGACCACTGGGCTGTACAGGGTTACAGAAAGTACATCCCAAAACAAGACAGCCAATATGCCTATAACGTAACATTCAAGCGCCTCTGTGCTGCCACTGTTGCATTGGAAAAGCAGTATTGCACAAACTGAGTGTGTATTTTTAGCCTTAGGTATGCAGCACGCAGTGCACATGCGCCATATTGTCATCTGTGACCTGCCCCGCTCTACAGTATTTTTCCACATTTTGTCATAATCGGCACGACTTTCGAAGAAAAGGAAAAGTTAATGAACATAAACTGCGTGTTTCGATTTTCTCTGAAACATTTCTCATTCTAAGAAGAAATGAGCGACATATGAGAAAATGTGTACATGTGAAGTGCCGGTATTCTTTTTAGACTTTAATGAAACTCGAATTTTCTCGACGTATTATCGAAAAATCTCAAATATCGAATTTCATGAAAATCCGTCCAATCATCCGGATGTCAAATGTATATTCAAATCATTTTCTCAGTTCGGAACACGACGAGGACTTTATTATTCTACAAGGAGGGGGAATTTCTTGACCACCTAAGGTAGTGTGATTGTCTTCAGAAAGACTCTGCAGCAGTTCTGTAAGGCGATGCCATGAAGCTAAAGTCTGTGATAAACCGAAGTGCAGTTGCAACACCGTCATGTTTGGTATTGACAGCTGTGACGGGCCGTGAGAAAGAAGGGACGTTGTGGTTGGTTGTGATGGGCTGTAAAGGGTAATGGGGTGTGACAGGGTGACAGTGACAGCAGGTGTAAAGGATGTAGTGACAGTGACAGCAGGTGTAAAGGATGTAGTGACAGGGTGACCGTGACAGCAGGTGCACAGGATGTAGTGACAGGGTGACAGTGACAGCAGGTGTAGAGGATGTAGTGACAGGGTGACCGTGACAGCAGGTGTACAGGATGTAGTGACAGGGTGACAGTGACAGCAGGTGTACAGGATGTAGTGACAGCAGGTGTACAGGATGTAGTGACAGAGTGGTGGTGACAGCAGGTGTACAGGATGTAGTGACGGGGTGAGAGTGACAGCAGGTGTACAGGATGTAGTGACAGGATGACAGTGACAGCAGGTGTACAGGATGTGGTGACGGGGTGACAGTGACAGCAGGTGTACAGGATGTAGTGACGGGGTGACAGTG
>Ga0123354_10010642_pt1 | contig 14187 bp, 7 predicted proteins | sample TergutLab28metaG_2_FD_97872 | JGI IMG/M metagenome (GOLD analysis project Ga0123354, IMG submission 97872) | Labiotermes labralis P4 segment gut microbial communities from Petit-Saut dam, French Guiana - Lab288 P4 | ecosystem: Host-associated > Arthropoda: Insects > Digestive system > Gut ... | reverse complement strand
CATTGTTGCGTTGTTAGGACTGTAGGCCTATACAATGTGGCACAGGGTCATTGTTGCGTTGTTAGGACTGTAGGCCTATACAATGGCACAGGGTCATTGTTGCATTGTTAGGACTGTAGGCCTATACAATGTGGAACAGGGTCATTGTTGCGTTGTTAGGACTGTAGGCCTTTACAATGTGGCACAGGGTCATTGTTGCGTTGTTAGGACTGTAGGCCTATACAATGTGGCACAGGGTCATTGTTGCGTTGTTAGGACTGTAGGCCTATACAATGGCACAGGGTCATTGTTGCGTTGTTAGGACTGTAGGCCTATACAGTGTATAAAAGAAGTTGCACGAAACAACTAATCCGCGGAACACAAAATAGTGAACGTAAGAGGCGGAAGTGCTCGGAAGCTGTAGAGTATCTTTTGCTCTAAAATGTGCGAAATTGAACGTTTGTGTTTGCGGTCTTCTTAACATTCATTACGTGAAAAGCGGAGACCAAAACGGGGTAGCCGAATGAAATTTATAGGACGTTCAGGGAGCATATTTGTAAGGAGAAGCCTGCAATGGTCGACAGTGGCTGGACGCGAAGACGCCGGCATTTAATTTAGGTTATCCCCAAGGGACGAATTCTTTATGTGTTTCTACTTTTCTGAGTAAGACGTGATTATAGTAGGTGACTTATTTGGAGCTTAAAAGTTGTACCTGTCAACGGAAGTACCGTCTTAGGCTGTTGTTGGGGCGACAGAGTGTTGAACTGTGGGACGAGCCTGATACGAAACACGGTAGGACAAACAGGAGATAGATACTAATTAAATAAAGTGAAATGCCAGCTTGATGCAACTGGGTAATTTTATTGATGTATTCTTAGCTCGACATGTTTCGGGCGAATACGCCCGAAACATGTCGAGCTAAGAATACATCAATAAAATTACCCAGTTGCATCAAGCTGGCATTTCACTTTAAATCATGAGAAAGATTCACGGTCAAACAACCCTCATAGATACTAATGTCTGACTGGGAAACCTGAAGGAAGGAGACTGCATACTCATAGATTTGGAGATACGTAGCTGAAAATTATGTAGGCTCCAAGATAAATAGTTTGTGAACACTGAAGTAGCTCAGAAGATGTACATATTACGGGCTTTTGTTGATACGGCGATGTGCATTTGGGGTTTGAAAATGTAGGTAATTTTTTGACGAACTGGACAAATAGCTGAGCGTGGAGTCTTTTTCCAATCAGTAGTTTCAAACGGTATATGAAGTTGCACATTCATCCGATCGGCAGTTTCAGACGGTGTGCTGTTTTGCACATTCCTTAATGCAGAACCTTCTTTTGTGGTTGATCGGCTGTATTGAAGCCGATATAAGTCGACTTCAATGTCTACTGTACAATTTGTAGTGTTCATGTCACTTGCCAAGGAAGAAGTAATTCCGCCTGTTAACTACTCGAGTTTTTCCATTATGATATCTCTATGAACGCGAGATCTTTTGGTCTGCAGCTGTCAGTTCGCATTGAAACTCGCAGCCCCAGAACTCGGCGACTAATGACTGAGCTACACGTGTACGATAAGAATTGAAGTTGCCGGAGAGTTATATGTCCTGATAAATGATCTGCAGTGGCGACACTTGCTGAAGAAACTGCAGTCTTCTCCAGTGACAGGCCTATGTTGTCGGTGTGGATGAGGCACTTCAGTGAACTTTGTGTTGGGGGGATGGTGAGATTAAGAAAGACGTAGACTTACGAGGGGTGAAGAAATGCGAGCTTTCCTGGTGCAGTCTTGTAATTTAAAGTGAAATGCTTGAAAGGTGAGTGTCATTTTCATTAGTCGCCCACTTTATGGTGCGTTATTGCTTCGTATTTTGTCGCCAGTCCCGTTTTTGAGACGCTACTTCCGCGCGTGGGAATATTACCGAACTTCTTGTTGGCTTGCTGCTTTGTAGTCAGCGATACGAGTATGTAATCTCGCCATTGATTGTGTACGGAGTGTTTAACATTCTGTTTCTTCTTTCCAGGTAAGTCTCTGCACTTCATCTGTAGACCTTACACAACGCATCCACTGGCGGTGCAGGTACGGTGCCATCTGTCAATACACGCTTATCCAGAACCTTGTTGGTAATAGCTGGCAAAGACTCGCCCTCCAGTCATTTCAACACGAAGCCAGTGTTACAGTTCTGATATTGTCCAGAAATTTAGACACCCCTAACTTCGTCTGACATTGAAGATCATTTCGGCATCATAATGGCTGTGTACATACGTTCTGCAGTATTATATTTCCAGTTTTATTTAACGTAACGCGAATTCTGTGCAATAGAGAAACCTCTACCTGACAACATACAACACTCACAACAGAAAGATATCCATGCCTTCGGCGGGATTCGAACCCGCAATCCCAACAAGCGAGCGACCGTAGACCCGCGCCTTAGACCGCGTGGCCACCGGCAGCGCGCCTTAGACCGCGTGGCCACCGGCAGCGCGCCTTAGACCGCGTGGCCACCGGCAGCGCGCCTTAGACCGCGTGGCCACCGCCATCGGCAAGGTTAAAGTACAATATTGTCAATTAAAATTACTAAACATTTGTAAATACCAATTTTTTTTTCATAACTCTAAACAATATTTTATCTCGCACTGCCGACACATCAGTGTCGTATTCTTGTAATAAAACCAACGAGATGCACTAATTTCTCAAATTTATTTCTAGAATAGAACTCTACATGTTTCGGACAGGTTTTCTGTCCATCATCAGGAGTCTAGCACTGTACACACAACAATAGGTGTATGTCATACAGGTTTTGCTGACTGCTTGCTGGCGGATGCTAGGATGGATCCTGATCCCGCTAGCAAGCAGTCAGCAAAACCTGCATGACATGTACCTATTGCTGTGTGTACAGTGCTAGACTCCTGATGATGGACAGAAAACCTGTCCGAAACATGTAGAGTTCTATTCCAGAAATAAATTTGAGAAATTAGTCAATCTCGTTGTTTTTATTATAGGAATGTATCACGATACACGGTCATCTGAATGTCAAAATATATCAATGTCGATTTTCTTCATCTCCGCTCAAAGGCATTGTCCCCGTCTGTTTAGTTGGTGTTTGTACTGTACCACTGTCACAGTACCCAGCTATCCACAGTGGTCTGAACAACAGCCAGACAACAGAGGGACATCCCCTTTGAGTGGAAATGATCCTTTCAGTTGTGTGACGCAGCCTGTACAGAAGAATCCGTTTTTTAATATATAATCTGTTTAGCTCTTCATTCGTTAATAAGAAATGGCATGTTTCGTTTCGCAAGGCGTTTCCTAACATTTAATTAATATGTTATTATCGAAAATTCAGCTCTTTCAGTTAGGTAGGATTTATTAATTTAACTGGCGTTTTAATATCATGTGCGAATGTAATAGTCTATACGTTTTATTGCAGCCTGCAGCATTTGGCACCACACACTCTATATTAGTAGTTCTCGTTTGTCATTTCCACAGTCATATGTAGGCTAAATACACTTTCGATGTGGTCGTTTCAAACACGTTAATTAGTATCAATCACTGGATGTTAAAAAGTATCGAGTTTATTCTTTGTACAAAGAAAAAATATTACTATTGGCCCGAAAACTTGATAGGATGCTAAATATGCTTACCTCTTCTGCTGGACTGCTGTTCGTACAATTTTCTCGTACCCGCACTTGGGAATCACTTTTGTAGACAATGGGACCGAAAATTTTTCGTCTCGTCTGTATTGTGAGCGTATTTCTATTGTCTGTGTAATCTGAGAAATGAATATCTTGCCTGTTTTTCAGGAGACGCGCCTCGTCAAATCTAGTTTTGGTTTTCTCTACCCACTTCACAAAACTGATACCGCCTTGTGTTTAGGAAATGTAAAAAATGAATTTATAAACCGAAATTAAAAAAAAAATCATTCCGTATTTTTCAGCTTACGGAGATTCTTTTGGCCCTTAACTTTTGCTTATAATTATGGATTTTTCTGTACTCTTCTCTTGTATAGTTGGCTGCATTGCTTACGTTGTTCTGATCCCCTGACCAAGGAATTCTACTGAATGTCTAAAATAACACATTGTTTGTATGTTGATTCTGAATGGGAACAGATCATTCATATGAACGGCAGTTTTTCTTTAAGTCATCTTCTGACACAGAATGTTACTGTTCTAAACAGCAGGTCGCTGTCTAGAACTAATGGAAACTCGGAAAACGAAATGACAGGTACAGGGTATACATTCCTAGGCCTGTAGGAAATTCCCATATGAAATACTGAGGCGGCAGTTTTTTGCTTCGTGTTTGTATTTAACGGCTTCCTTTCCGCTGCATAGGTCTCATAACGTTGAATGGCAGGACGTCTTGGAGACATAGGGAAGGAAACGGTCACACTGCGTTTTGAGTCATACTACAAATACTGAGTGTACAACAGACGATCTGAGTACAGGCAGCTGGTCTCAGTGCGAGGAACGAAATTTGGGGGCGGGGGGGGGCACCGTCTGGGAAGGAGGGGGGGTGTTAGTCATTATAATCATTACAGCGTTATCGCAGGACACTGAAGTGAACACAGATTGTGTTTCCTTATGATCCGGTATGTTTATGTACGTAAGCTGTTAGAGCTGTAAAACTGATATAGTTGTATCTGATGTTTAGAGACGGTGTTGCATCTTAAAACGGGAACGAACATGCTGGAAATTAAATTTTCTAGGTTCTTCACAAATTCTAAAAATGTTGTTTTATACCCAACATGATTGTGACCATAATTAAGGCGCTTTAGTAATTAATTTCCGTTTAACTTCTTTTCCGTGATGTAGCTCGTACATTTAATGTCACCTGGAGAACGCTGCTGTAAATGAAGCATGAATTTTATAACCCACGTATAGAAAACGCGGCCGGTTATTTTCTCAACATCGTGAATTCCGTGCTGCATCGGACGCAAATGGCTCTAGTGTGCGTATTGTGAGCAGGTAAGTGAGCGAAACGGGACCACTAAACATCCCAATAGTGCTTCTGCTCGTGGTAATGCGACTGGAAATATATTGCCAGAACTGCTGTGTAAATGGGGTTAGTGTCTGTGTTTCGTGTGAAACCATGCACAATTCTGATAGCCGGGTTGGCGCTCCTGCTCCTAAATCAGTGCGTCAGTACAGGATACAAACTGCGCACATGCTTTGGTTAGGCTTACATCTGTAACGCTCTTTTGGTTCTTGGTGACCGAACAGTGGGCGCCAACTGGGCTTGGAGAAGGGACTGTGTCCAGAATCAGTGTAGGACGCCTAATGGCCGCATGCGAAAAAAGGAAGTAAATTACGCGTCTTGTCACTTCATCATTCTGTCAGTTACACACAGTGAAGTGTCCCCAGAGAAAATCCTCCCCCCCCCCCGGGGGTGGGAGGTGGAATTTTCTCTGGGAACACTTGAAAAGTACGGTATACGAATCAAATCCGCACACGATACAGGAACTGAAGGACAACATCAGCCACACAGTTGCAGCCATCAAAATCACTACGTTACATCGGGTATACCGCAACATGATTAGACGTGCGCAGCTGTGTATTGATGCAGGAGGTAACCACTTGCAACATCTTCTGTGATGGGATATGCGTTCAGCATTTGGCTGTTGTATTAATTTCTGTACTTACCCGGACTAGTTTTTCGTGGCCTACTCTGTATAAGGCAGTTCAGCGGAAATCCAAACCCCTTACATCGCAACCTACTCGGCCACAGCCTGACCGCCCCGCCGCCTGTGTTATTGGATTGTATTGTGTGTCTGATATCGTGGGCAGTATTATGTGCGCTGGTCTGTTTTCAAAACGTTTGCACGAAGGACCACGAGGAAATACACGATTTCCCAGTATAGCAGATTTCTTAGCTGAATCTCATACCAAGTACCTTCCGAATACAACTGAAACTCTTCTACTCTGAATGTGGTAATATTAATATCATTCGAAACTTTGGTATTTATCTACAACATTACACGGCGCTCGTCAGACCCCGTTCTCATGATTTTCTCCACCATAAGTACATCAAACCTCGCAACTGAAACGTTCGCCGTTTGGATAACGGTAAACTTGTAGATGGGTTGGTAGAGAAGTGCAAGAGTTGGGTAGTTAAGCAGATAGCTGGGAACCGGTGACGCTGGTCGACAGCAGATTACTTCACTTCGTTTTGGAGTTTTTCTAAGGCGACTGTGTGTAGCTGACGTATACGGGCTTACTGTACAGAAATTCAATCCATTTATTCATTTGCTAAATTATGTTCCGAAAATTGAATGGCGGCATCGTGGACAGCGATGCCGAGAATTCGAAAATAATTATAATGTGGATAGAGCGTTCATTTTTCCATTTGGTTTTACATAAATAAATGTGTTTGTTAATAAATTCCCATTTAATTGTGAAAGTGACGTCCTGTGGGCAAAATGTGGATTAATGCAAACGAATTATAACACTTCAGTGATTTACGTATGTCACTCGGGCAGTAGAATAAAGAAATAGCTCGTTTGCACATTGAAAAACGTAATTAATGGGTGTTACAAATGTTGCGCTGCTTGGAAAGACTGACAGACCTGTCTTCCCCCCCCCCTTTTTTTTCCAATGCTTAAGTAAAGCATGATTTGGATTTTAATGTCGTTTCCAACTTGCAAATCTCCATGTGTTATTATTTGCTTACATATTGTATTTCTGTTGACTGAAACATTTTTAAGATGTTTCTCGGACGACAAAGAGGCAGGTACGTCTGTAAGTAATAGGTTTCTAGTGACCATTTCCTTGTTGGTCTCTAATGACTGAGAGTTTCTGATGTCCAGTTACGACCTGAAGATGGCCCACATATAGGTGCGAAACATGTCGTTGTTATAATCCTCCTGTAATACTTGAGGCAAATATAGTTGTGTCCGACTGTAAGTATTAATACACCAAGCTCCTTACGACTGGGAGTTTGTATTTATACGTTTGTTGCTGAATTAATTTTTGTTCATGTTGGTCGTACTGTAAGTTACACTTAATACAGAGTGGTTTAGATGTTATACATTATTACAGCTACTTCGTACTTTCCTTTAAGTGTGTTATTTAGCGACCTGTCAATTACTGATACTGCGTAGAGTCGGTGATACGTGAGTGAATGGGTGTGGTTCGTTCGAGAATGACGGTGACATAGGGAAACCGAATTACTCGGAGGTAAACCTGCGCCATTGCCACTTTATCCACCATAAATCCCGCGTTACATGGCCTGGGCCATCACACGGCCCCACCTACTTATTACAATCCGGTAGACCCACGAGTTAATACGAGTGTGCTGAAATTGATATTGGACAATAGGTTTGTTGGGGTTTGGGCGTGATTGATTTGTCTGTTGTAACAACAGTTGCATTAATCGTTTAAATACTGTACATATTTCATGTTAGATGTTTTTGGTTCCGTTAGCAGTCTAGGTGGATTGTCTTGCTGAATGTGGGTTTCAGAAGTGGGCGTTCATTCGGATTTCTGCGTAATCATGAGGTTTAATGATCGGGCCATTTGGCGTGTTCTGCCGTTTAGTTATAAGCCAGTCTGCGATCGGTCTGCTTTCGGCACGGCCTACAGTTTATTGGCCAGTAGGCCTTTGTGTCATTATTTATCACCCGGGTAAATATAGTGTGGAAACCTATCTCGTTTGCGCATCTATATCCTTCCACGCCTGCGAGGCCATCAACATTCCACGTAATTTATCTCTTTTGTCTGCTCAGTAATATGGCAGGATGAAAATCAGTATCATTTTCCTTACATGTCAAGACCTGAACGTTGCCTAGAGAAGTTGTCAAAAAAATGGACGTAGTTATTTTGAAGTCACGGAATTGATTTTATTTACGTATTTTGAAATCATGTAATCTGCCCTTCGGTTATGTCGTTCAGACGCAGATTTCTATGGAGACTACTGCTCTAAAGTAGCGTTAGAGGAAAACGCTTATACAAACCCTAGTAAAGCTTTACACGCTGTGTTGTGCCCAAAGAGCCCTTTTAACATCTGGCGTCTTGTACACGTTTTCTTAAATGTTGATATATCATGATTACTTTTCCACTCAGCAGGATTCGATTTTCTAACCCTTGAAGAACGTGCATTACGTCTCATTCACACTTCATCGATTGGAATTCGGTAGAGTTGAACAGTGGAAGATTGATTCACATCTCGATCTCGTTCCGAGAAGAAAGTCGTGCCGAACTATGCATTGTAGCGTTACCATTGTGCTTCTGAAGTACTGATTGATGCTCGAGTAACATACGTCAAATAATGGTTAAGTGGAATTCCATTTACCCCCACGTTATGCCATTTGGGTATGTTTGGCCACCCGAAATGCACGTAAATGACTTGTTATGTGCTAGGAGTGGGATGGGGCGGTGTAGCGTGGTGCAGGGTCAATGGAATTCACACTCGTGCCAATTAATAAATTTTGGGTTGGCGAGACGTAGCTCCAAGTGACGCATTGTGCCTTGGGCTAAATAGAATCCCGTCTCTACCAACATCGCTGTTTCTCAGATGTCAGCGGCTCACGTTTGTGTCTAGTTCCAGCTGAACTGTCGATTTATGTTGCCTGGGCCTTTCTTGAAGCAAATTTTTATGTGCTTATAGAAACTTCTCAAATAGTTTAAACAAAAAGAGGTCATTTTAACCTTGTAAATGACAAATGAAAGTTCCGGAACTGCATGAAAGAATTCTGAATTATGATAATTTAACATATACAACTCGGATTATAAAATCGCAAGGAGAGATATCGGACTCCTTTTTATGTTCCTGTCGAGAGCGTCCAACCTTATGTAGATGTAAACCAGCGAAACGGCACTGAACGTAGATTGCTATATTCATTATAGACGTATGTTGTCCAGTAGCCACGCAAACAGGAAGGGAAGAAATAGCGACGGAAGGATTTCATGTCACAGATTTCCATACATGAGAAAGACCAGCAAGATGCACACTTTTTCTGAATAATTAATTTCAATTAAATTATCTTCGACATGTTTCGGACAAGTAATTGTTCATCATCAGGAGGTCTGTACAAGCAGCTTACAGTACTTTACCTTGCATCTTGTATGAGGAGTATAGTCGCTGACAGGATACGTTTGATACCAACATATTTCCATTCCTTAGTTCGCTCAAGCTCACTGAGGTTCAAAAGCTATTTTTCTTACTGTTAGTTCTATGACACATTGCCCTTAATTCACAGGACGAAGATAACGTACAGCAATACTTACGTGTGTTGTGAGGTTTTAGGTTCTCGCTGTGGTGTTAAGGTTACACACTTCTGGTCTGCTGCGCCATGCCGACATGCCAGTGGTTACCGTCTCTTCGGAGGAACGAACTGTCCACAACTGTGTTCCACTGTTGCTATGACCACCATCGTGAATACATCTATTAAACTACTAACCCAAAGTTAACTTGTGGCTACAGGAGCAGGTCTGTGTTGTTCACACTGCACGTATTGCTGTGTATATTATTCAGACGTTCGTTCAAAGTACACATAGGTGTCCCTGTCCACGTTGTGAAGGTGTGTAGGTGGAGCAGGGGTATGTCTCCATTCTCAACCTTTGCACGAGTTGGAAGTGAATGGTCAACATCGCGTATTCGAAGTACACAAATGCAGAAATTTATCCACATGACTCGTCATTACTTTTCGGAAAGCACGCATGGTTTCGCGTAACACAGTTTAATAATCACTGGCATAGAAGCTTTTTGTTATTGAGTACCGCTGTCAGTTGCAGAATGCTGTCTGCCAAAGCCCCAATAAAGGGGCGACAAGTCTCCCAGCAGGTAACCACAACCGCATTTTCAGGTTCGGAGCTCCATGTTTGTCTGGGTATTAATTTGCACGTTAAGCTGAGAAACTCCTACATAAAATTATGAATGGACTATTAAAGTGCCCCCACCGTATAACATGAAGTTCCGTTTTTTGTCATGCAAATGACGGTGTGTGTTTTCAGACAAAGAAGCACCGCTGTCAGCACGCATGGCCTCTCCTCAGTGGATCACTACAAAACCAATGATTATAGAACAACATTTGATTCCTAAACATGGCTGCTTATTTTGCAGTAATAATAAGTGTTAATGTCGAAACATACCGTTACATTTGACAGTTGTCTTGGGTTAGTCCTACACTTGATGTCCCCCAATTTCGATTTGTCATTAAAATGGTACAGGAGAAGAGTCGAATTTCATCGCAGTTTTTCAATCGTTGTACGAACATGTGTAAAAGGTAGACGTGTTTATTAGCTCTATATGTTCTCTTTTTTCGACGGGTTATTCGTTGCTTCTTCCTTTCGTCGCATCTGCACGTGTTCCTGTTTAGTTACAGAAACTGGCGTTACTAATGTGAGCTAGTATGATGATAGGAGTCTCGTCTTCTAGAATTGTGGTTATTTGTTAAGATGCCAACCTGAGAAACTCTAAAATGTATTTTGGTGAGGTGCCGTCGCTGATGTGAAGTTGTGAAAAGCACGTAGCCTGCCGTTGGTGCAAGAGGCATGGAAACGTACATGACACTACTTGGCAGTCATTAACATGCCCGAGACAGAAGAGTTCTTCGTCCTCGAGGCACGTTAGAGCAGTTAGACAGACTACGAAGTTCAGAATTACTCACGAGAAGTAACAAATACAATGGTTACTTAATGTCTGGATTTTGTCTATTATCTCGTTTTCAAAAATAACACAACACTTCAGAAACTGGGTCTGTTTCCTGTCACATGCTGACGATAGCAGTTGAAGTGTCGAAACGTTTTGCTCTTCTTTGAACCCGAGACGATGTACAAGTCCAGAAACCGAGTGATCGACAGTTATAGTGCACCTTCGTCAGATTCTTGTGGAGTTGAATTGTAAAAGGGTCTTCTCTAGTTTCGAGTAACTTTTCAAGATGCGTCCTTTGAACCCAGTATGTAACGTACAGTACATGCAGACAGTTCTTGAGATAGGGTCGCAGAGCATTAGAGAGTGCAATATCAGATGACAGTGCGATCTGCCTTGATTAAGAAAGTGACAAATTCTCATTTATTCCTTCTAGCCGGAAGTACTGCACAAAGAGTTGTCAGAATCGACTGAACATTTCACATCACATTACGAAGAGGAATTGCGTTAGTAAGGAATGCACGGATAATAAAATGTCCGACCAAAATAACAAAACAATGTTCTTTAAAAATAAGAAAAATCTCATAAAAATACTAATTGGCAGTTTCACATTTGAAGTCATGGTTATTTATAGCTGATATTTAACCTCCTTTTTCCCCTTCAATCCCCCCCCCCAACCAGCGCCGTTTCTTTCCGAGTAAATTTCTGTCACACACTGCCAGAGAACCGTGCAGAATCGGTACAGCCTTGGGACCACGTGATCAGGCGGTGGAGTTCGTTGCTTGTGAAGTGCCTCTTGTATTTGAATCTAACGCCATGTTTTGGATCCCTCTGCTGTCCGTGTGATCCCACCTAAATAACACAGGTCCGTGTGTAGCCTATATTTTCCAGATACACAGGTCATGCAGGTGGTATAATCTCCTGGTACCAGACGTACTGCGAAATTCATGAGTCTTGATTAAAAATTCATACTGAGCTCAACGTTGTAGTTCGCTTTACTTTAAGCCTCGTAATGGCGGTATTAACTAGATAATGTGTGTGCTGCTGTTACACAGGCCAGCTGAAACATAGTTGCTGTCCCGTGCGTTAACCCGTTCACTCTTGCGGACATTAACAGCATCCCCGCGCGAGAATGACCGTGCATTATGTGCGGAAATATGCCGTCAAATGTATGAGGGTAGCAGGACTACATTGACTAGGACGTATTTCAGTAGCTAACTCCTGTTATGGCCGTTATAAAATTCGATATAACTTAATTTAATTATATTGAATAATTGTCCCTCGCCTAAGACGTATCCTCTACATTGTTTCTGTAGGTCATGTTTAATAAATCGTGTCATTTGATGTTACCGGCAGTGTTTATCTGTACAAATGGCACAGCTGTGTTTACATATCCCAGTTTGTCAATCATTTAAATTTACGAGGGTTATCCAGAAAGTAAGTTCTGATGGGCTATTAAGAAAAAATACAATAATATATTACAAACCATGTATATTGCCATTTGATGTACATACCGTACACTACTTTTCGACTTAGTTTCCACTATTGTGGAGGCACTTGTCATAGCGGTGCACCAGTTTTTGTGTCCCTTCATCGTAGAATGATGCCGCCTGCAATGCAAAGCAAGTGGTAACGGCTTCTTTGACCTCAGACACAATTTTGTGAAGAAGTGACCGTGAAATTTGAGGAAAATGCGGGGGAAGTGGTGTAATGGTGAATCGTCTGTTCTCCCTAATCTTCTCTTCAACTGCACGCACTAAATCTTCATTCACCACAGACGGTCGGCCGCTCCGTGGATCATCGTGCACATTTTCGCGTCCTTCATTAAACAGTCGCACTCATCTCCATACCACTGAACTACTCATGGCATGTTCTCCATGCACGTCACAAAGTTGCTGATGAATTTCAGCCGGAGTCATGTTCTTCGCTTTCAAGAAACGGATTACAGACCGCATTTCAAATGCGGCGGGATTATCTATTTTGTTAAACATTATAAACACACAGCACGATGCGTAAACAATGTTCGAATGTCTGCAAATTCCGTCCGTGCCTTGCCACAGAACCAACAAACTCGGCACGCATGCGCACCATCGTGACCGCAGCGCTGCAGTGGCAATATTCGCAAACGGAACTTATTTTCTGGATAACCCTCGTAATTAGCATCTGTTTAATTTCGACCTTCACCTAAGTTAATTCTGTTTGCACCGTCAAACCTAGCTTGTCCTCGACCTTGGAACGTTCATTTATAAATGAATACAAGTAGATTTAACGAATAGGCAGACGAGGAAAACGCGTCTTTCCGCGTCAGTGTAACGGAAGGTTTGTGAAGACGCTGCCCTGTCCTTAAGACACGCGGAGTGGAAGAATTGCTTGTAGCTCAGTGTAGCTCTCCGTCCTGTTACAGTTGCCTAAAGAAGGTAAAGATTCTGTTTTGGCTTAATGTGTGTACAGATTCACATTTCGTGAAGTCACGACGTAAATTAAACTTTTGTAACTTTGGCCATATTGGAAATTGATTTATGTTCTCCTAGTGGATATGTTCATACATTTTATTACCCACTCTATCGGAATTCGCAGCGCGTTTCAAACTAAGTCAATTTGTACAAGATTTATGATGTTTTATTTTACTCGAAACATCTCCAGAACATTATTTATCGCTGTAAATATCAGCGACCGTGGAGTAAGACAGTGCAACACACCACTGTAATGTTTCCAGTAATGTGTCGCCTTTTCAGCAATGCTGTACCCACTGCAGAGGTTCTAAAGTGTCAAATCGGAATGGACGGAGTAGTGAGTAGGTAAGGGTTTGGAACTGGAAGGTCGTGGCCTAGCATTAACCCGATGTTTGCTAGGAGAGATGCACGAAAACCTTGTTCAGGATGGCCGATATTTCGGTAGAGGGTGAGACCGCCTACGTACCGAGTGTAAGTGTTGAACCTTACAGATACACCCTCCTGTTTGTTCTTTCAAGGTCACGTATTTATCAGCAATGTCAGCTTATAAGGGTTAGGCCCTAGGTGAAGCTTCCGTCGCCGTTAAATTTGCCCTTGCTCAGTTTGTACTTTTAAGTGAGCTACCGACAGTCATTCTTCCTCGTGACCGTATCCAGGTGTGCATTTTTACAGACTTTTTTTCTACAAGTTAGCCCTTTTTTTTGTAAGCATATTGGGATCCCAAAATGTACACAGCATCTGTTGACTCAGTCTGTTAGAAGGCCTGAAGATGACCGTTTAAAAGGTCGAAACGTGTAGCCTAGTATAATAAAAAATGGTTGTGCTGACATATAATAATGAATGTTTTAGTAAGTTAGCTCATGGAAAATTGTATGTAGTCAAACACATCTGTGTCACATGAGGTGTATTTAATGACTGTATAATGGACAACTACATGTTTCGGCCTGTACTGGTCATCTTCAGGTTGTCTTAGGGGAACTTCAGATCTTACTATAAGCATGTGCGTGCATGCTTATAGTAAGATCTGAAGTTCCCCTAAGACAACTTGAAGATGGCCAGTACAGGCCAAAACATGTAGTTGTCCATTATATAGTCATTAAATACACCTCATGTGACACAGTTGTGTTTGACTACATACAGTTTTCCAAGTTTCACACACACAACGGGGATG
>Ga0123354_10010638_pt1 | contig 14188 bp, 9 predicted proteins | sample TergutLab28metaG_2_FD_97872 | JGI IMG/M metagenome (GOLD analysis project Ga0123354, IMG submission 97872) | Labiotermes labralis P4 segment gut microbial communities from Petit-Saut dam, French Guiana - Lab288 P4 | ecosystem: Host-associated > Arthropoda: Insects > Digestive system > Gut ... | reverse complement strand
GTGTAACAGCTGTCAAAGTTTCAAACTTCTTTGGCCATTATCTCCGTAACCGTTCAACTTTGGACATAGGTGTTTTGGGTTATATCGGTATACTTTAACATAAGGAACACTCTCCCGAAGTCTTGCACATTCCTCCTGGGACATCCTGTATATGTGTGTGTGTGTGATTTTTCACACTTATAGCTACTGGTTTTGTTTCATACTTACGAAACGTATGCATATGAGAGTTTAGTTGAAGTTTGAAAAGTTCTACTTTCATTTTTTCGATACACGTTGCGATTTTCAGGCAAGTTTTCCCCTCCCACTCCCCCCTCCCCAGGAATAGCGAGTCTCACCTTTGTCGCATCTGGCAGTGTGCATTATTTTCACGGAATTTTGTGCGTTTTACGTGCATAAAATGTAGCCATTGAGAATTGGATGGATGGATGGATTGATGGATAGATAGACAGACTGGCCGACTATTTGAGCCAAGTATACTTAATGCTACTATAAAACGTATTGTGCACGTCAGCGCCGGGTTCTGCTGACAGTGCGCAGCCATTCAGCCTTAATAACAAGAAGAAATAGCACTAATCCCCAGCACTAATCTACTAATAAATATAACCGTCCTAATTTCTCCTCTTATTCTCCAGGTTGTCTCGTGTGGTGGTTACACTTACATCTTAGGACCTTATATAAAGAATATGCCTAGCAGTTGGAAGTGCACACTAGACATTTCGCTGTCCGGTACATAGTACAAAACCACGCTGATCTCAGCTTCCACGGGGAACAAAATCTTCTTATGTTGCGCAACGAGCACAGCAGGAACCTGTTGCCACGAGGCGACCTTTTCTCGAAACTTGTTATGCATCGCTTCAACTCCGTCGTTGTATGTGATGTCCGGGCGGTGCATGTAACGGCAGTTGTTTCACGTTTTGCCTGAGTTTTTTTTTTTGTAGTATTATACACAGTGCTTACAGACAGTACCTAGCGCCTCATTTCATACCTTTCTTGTAACGAATTGGTCTTACAGGTTGTAGTAGGCTCACATAAAAAATTTACCGTCTTGCTGGGCGTCATGTTTCGCTCGAAATGTAATCAAGAAATAGCCGATGGCGTTCCATTAGTAGATGGCCGGGTTTCTGAACCACGTGGTTTCAAGGGCACACTGTTTTAACAAATAACAATGAACGGGAAGGAGAAGGAACATATTGTTTCGAATCTCATGGTCACTGACGTTGTAAATAACCGGTATTAAAAAGCGCATTACAAGCTGGTTTCACATAACTCTATAATCATTAATGTTATTTTCCATTTCTTTTGCTCACAGATAGAATCAGAACTGTGTGAAATGCATGTATCTGGCTCGATATGGGAGCAACTTGTAGGCTGTTGTGTGCATGGTAGTGAACGTTCAGGGTTTCATGAACAGCGAATTTCGTCTGCAGCAAAGGCCGCTGTTAGCTTGTACCATGGAGATTGTGTCCATTATCGATGCTCATATTTTAACGACATGTACAGAACTGCGAACATTTATTCGGATTTAAGAACACGCCCTGTATTCCGTACACAGTTTTAACTCTTCGTGTTGAATCAGTCTGGTTTCTGTAGGTGGTATATGCTGTAGACGAAGGGTCTGAAGCACGCGGCTTGCCAGTTCGTTTTGTAAGCCTTCCTACTGATCATATTCAGTTACAAAACGTGGCTTGGCTGAATGTCGATTTTTTAATATAAAATACTCTGCGTCACTTGCCAAGTCCCAAACGGGTTTGCTATCCGCAGATGTTAACGTATGTCGTACGTAAGCAGAGATAACGGTGAAGTACGGTTTTAAAATTTCATGTATTTTGTTATTCAAATATCAGGCGTTCTTAGTGGCGTGTTTAGGTTTATTTAAAACACCGAAGAGTTAAGTCGTTTGGTTTGTGACTCTGTTGGGTGAGTGTAACACACCGTTTCCTTACGCGGCTGTTTTTTGTGGCGTGCTTTACCCTGACGATGAAGGCACTGTGATCATCGAAACGTCGGAACCCACTTATCTAGAAACACACCGTCACTTGCCGGACGACTTGGACTAATACCTAGAAGTTACGGTTCATAAGCCATTATTCAGGTTCCGTTTGAGACCTGATCACTGTTTACAGTTTCTGTGTTGGCCGGCATCGGCTCGTGGCTTCAGATAGCTAGAGACTTTCGAAAACTAGGTTTTTGGCCTGTAATGCTTGCCTCTTTGGTAATCCTTCTGTCATTAAATGGGTATTAAAACAACTGTGTCGCACTAGTGTAATACCAATAGCCGCTAGAAAACGCACCATGCTGCAGTACCTCGAGAAACCCCTTTTTTAACTATAGAGTTACAATTCGTGGCGCTGATCTGTTGGCTGAAGTTAGTGACATTTCTTTGCTGCAGCGCAGCCAATCCCATTGACCGTAGTGGGTGGCAAATATTTTGGTACAAGGATTACGAAGAGATGAAGATGGCCGTCATTCCAACATCAAGCCTTCTGAAATGCGCAAAATAGAGAGCTGTCTGTGGCCCGGACAGTGTTCTGTACTGCATTTTGCAGGTCGTGTTTACGTTGTCACCGAACAGAACACAATCACAGATCTTGCAGCACATGGTGACAGGCGCTCATGCCTCTCTCAGTACATGTGCCTGCTCATTTGCATTGCGATCTGGCAGTGTAAATGTGCTGTAGAATGCACTGGTACCTCACGTGCTGAAACGTCGGCATCATTAATAACATCGATTGAAATCCATTGACACTGTGAAAGAAGAGTTGAGTGTGCTTGGAAGATAGCCGCCATTTTTGGTATAGATGTTACATACACGTCCGGCTGCTGTTTCTCAGTCCGGAAACTGTGGCCATGTGCTGTACAATCAAATGTTACATTGTGCCTGAATGACTTCGTGAGCGGTGTCCTCGAGCTTGTGGTAGCACAGTGGTTATGAATTTTGCCGCCACAAATGGAACCCAAGGTTTATTATTACTGTGTGTATTTACAGCTTACCGGACAGGACCCTGTCCTGAGCTATATGAATCGCCCCGCACGCCCGTGTCCTGTGCTTGTAAGATCCAGTTTAATGTCATACAATTTTAATATCATCACTTGCATTTCCGAGGTGAGAGAGACACAGGAGGCATCTTATGTGCAGTATGTGAAATACGTGGCACATCCTTAAAAAAGTATACCCCTGTATTGAAGTATCGTTATGTAGCGTATGACATGGCATTGACTAAAAATCAATTCTTCGGCTCGTGAAACACGACATTTCTTTCTTCACCAGCCTTTTTTTTTTTCGCATATTTGACGTGGTTTTACAATCGACTGCTGTTACGTAGCACTGAATTGAAGAACACACGTGTCACTGTTTTTTCACACCTGTCACTGTCTGGTATCTGTTGCCACATTTGAGTGGTTTGGCGTCTCTTGCTAAGAAGAGGGTAGGCAGACAAGTAGGCCAGTCATTCAGCTATGAGGAAAAAACATACGACTTTGGCTTTTAGTTCACAAGACATGTTTCATGGGTGCGGTCGAGTCGAGTCTATATATTGTTTCCATTTCGGGTAGGGAATGTGTTCTGCAGTGATGGTGATCCATCTGGCGGCCAAGATAAATTAACTGACGTCGTTTGTATTCCTTTCTACCACGAAGTCAGCCATGACCATAGCTATGATTCTCATTCAAGTTTTAATAACCCCAAAGGAAATACTTTTCTTTTAGTGGTGTGTTCAGCTGGTGGACATGAAACGGTTTGTTTTATCGCATCACGGTAAATCAGACTGGGTTGTCACGCATCTGAGCCGTGTTTCGAAGAGAGTGGTTTTTTAAATTCAGGCCAAACGCCGACGGAAAACGCATAGCCTGGACAATTCTTCCCGGTCCTTCCCAGTACTAGCATAGAACAGGCTACAACCATACAGCCCCGTGTTGCCATATTCTCCAAACTGATAATGCTGTCAGATTGTGCTGAACATTATAACGTCAGTAGTTGTGAAGCTGGACATTATGACGTCAGTAGAACAACGTTATAAAATAACAATGAATTGTGTTATAAATCATGTGCCTATTTCCATTTGTAGCTGGTATCTTTCGTTTTTCTTTAAGAACGTATAACTTGATTTTTCCCCCCTTCCAGGTAAGTTATGATGACGTCAAAAACTCCTTTGTTCAGACGGCTTGCATTTCCAGATAGAATGGTTACGAGACCAGATTCTCATTGACTGTAATCCTGAGAAACAAGTCCAGTACGTATATTGCTCATATTTCTTTTGTCGAACTGATGGCGCGCAGACTGGAAAGCAGTTTCGAAAACTACGACAGTATAGCAGTAAATAGCAAAGGTGAAGGGGAAGTCGTCCCTGCACCTACCATGAAGGCATTATAGTGGTAAGGGTGTGGAGTATGACTCCACTCATTCGTCGTACCCCATACACTGAGTGGAGCTGAGTGGTCTGCTTCATGCTCTGGCCTTTTTTACTCCTGCGAAATGGAGCCCATTCTGTTCACACAGAGACAGATCATGTAGGTTAATGTAGCGATATCGTTATAGAAGACTTACACGCGGGTGGTGCCGGGTTCGAATCTTGTGTATTTTGTCAGACTGTCCAGTCAGATACTGGGATAGTACCTCGACTGGCCCATGGCTGTTTCATTCGACATCATTTTCAGTTTAGATTGTGAAAATTATTTTTTTTTGCTTCGCCGCTCTATAGTCTGAGATATCAGCAGCGTCGTGTAGTGAATCATGGAATCACGGATCTCCTCTTATCTAAGCAGCACGCCATAAGTCTTATAAAACGCTGAGGTGAAGCTTAGTGCGATATACACCACAACACTGTGTAAAGTCCATTGTTCAGTTTCAGTCTCTGGCCGCTTTGTTCTTTGGGGAAAAGACGTGTTACGGTGTTGGAGGTTGAGCGGGCTCCCCGAATCATATTGGAAGTGGTGGCGATGACAGATATCCCCAGTGTATCCCGAGATTGTAGCCGTGGATATCCGACTATCGTAGGCTGACTGTGCTGACTGAGAGATCTTACCACTTAACTTCTCGTAAAGTAGAAGTAGAATGACTACGGGCATAATTTTTTGTATCCTGTATTTTTACAGCCGTCTTGTAACCATTTTCACCAGCACATGCGCGATTTGCCTCTCATTAGCGCCATTCACTTCTAAGTGTGATATTGCGCAATATAAGTAACGACAGATATGTACGTGTGACTCCTTTTTGGTTACATTGATTTGTGACATTTCGTAAGTGTACGTGACTGTGACTAGTGACCGTGAATACGATGCACAGATGAAAGAAGGGCGATATTTGTGCTAATAAAACCTCTGCAATGAAAGGGTTAAATTTGCGTCTAAAGAAGACGGTGCGATCGTTGACCTCCATATTGCGGTCAGGCGTTTTTGACGATGTACGCAAGTAAATGTTCATTGTTTCTTTGCACCATATCCACGTATTTGTTTTGCTTTTCTCGCGGCGTAACGGAATCAGGTTGCACCTGGAACGAGATGCTTGATAATTGCTAGTTTGCAAATGAGATGCCTAGTTCGGGCCGCTCCGACAGACACGATGATAGAATCCGCTTAGTTCTCTTTCTAGTTCGTTTGTATTCGTTGGCCAACTTCCAGCTGCTAAATCTGACTCCTGTCTTCTCACTGTCACTATTCTCTCTGTTATTTCCCATTCCTGACTTCAGCTGACGTTTATAAGACATGAAAGTAAAAATAGATGGGTATATGAACTTGGTATTATATAGAGAGTCGCTGCTGGAGCCATAAGAGGTGGGAGGTATGAAACAGCATCTTACATATATTGACCGCAGTCATTGTCAGCACGGCGAAACCATGGGCACATGGTCTTAGCCCGTACCAGGCAATACGAAAAACTCTTACCGGGTTCTAAAATAATCTGTGGAGAGGAAAAGAGCACGTGTTCTGTCTGGAATATATTTCCTGTTACTTATATAAATAGCGTGTTGTTTCGCGGTGTGTTCCGACAACCTATGTCACGGATCTATGCTATGTAACGTAGGTTAATAACTTATACTTCGGACATGGAATATTAGTCTTACAGAGGCGAGTCTGTGTTTTATGAGGAACTGATGGGAAAGAATCCATTCATGTCGCCCTCAACCTAATTCTAATTCCGGGCCTATACAAGTTTCCTTGTAACCAAAGTCGACTAGGAAGTAAAAACCGCGTACAATAAAAATATTTAAAATTAGATCAGTCATTAATTTTGTAGAATGATTAATAGTGGAACTGCACATCTATTGTTTGGAGATGGTGATATGGAGATCTAGCAGTGCTGTGGATCACTTCGGCAGCTTATTTGATTGTATCTGTCTCCATATCCACAGTCCGCATTCATTCATGATAAATTCTTAAAATACGGTTTAGACGAACTGAATGATTTGCGAGCAGAGTTTTTCTGCTTGTCCATTTGCGCCATTTAATTTTACATTCTGCGAAAATTCCATCTCAAGGGAAGTTTCGGAGTTTTACAAGAACTCTTTCCAAACACACAATGTGCGTCACCCTAAAGTGAGTGATGTTGGTGTTACTTCCACCTCACAAGGTGGCGGTTCGACCCGTAGTTAGTGATTGTAGGAAATAGAAGGTACGGCGCTGGGGTCACACTACATTTTTTCGAACTTATTAAAATGGGTCACCTGGTTATGAAGTTGAAATATGACACAAGACGCATGCGCGCGCACACCCGCAGACACACACAAACAGCTTGGTGATTTAAAAAACCACTTCTTACGTTCTTAGAAAGCGAGGGACACTGGAAATCATAGGTTCATAGATTGGCTTCTAAAACTTCACATACCAAATAAAAATAATGCGTGCAAAACTGACTTCATAATTTGATTTATCAGCTTAATAATAATTGCTGCTCATTGATGCAGTTTCACCCCTACGACCTGAGTAAGTCAAAGAAGTTAGGCGTTGGGAGCGTATGTGTCTCAAGTAGAATGAGGAAGAGCCTTGAATCGGCAGAGCACAGTCCTAGTACAGAACATGTTTCGTGCAAAGAGATTGATGCGAACTGTTGTTTAGCCGTCAGCAGTTACAAACGTGGCAACTGTGTGAAGATTTGTGGTCACGTCTGTGCTTTATCTGTAATAAGATTTCTGGCGATTATGAGGATGATAATGAATTTTATAAATTTGACAATTTATAAAGTATTTACAATTTAAAGCAGCTGTGACTCGAACTCACGACCACCTCTGTATGAGTTGGAAACACTGGCACGTGAACTATGTTGGACTTAAATGTTATTAGTTCAATTTATCTAATTGACGGATGTACCAGCACTATATGCAAGACTGCGGATTGGTAAGCTTAAATGTTTTCTGCGTGGAACACCTTCTTGTAAGGCGGAAATTGGCCGATGTGTTACTTCGTTCTAAACTCCAGATTTGTGTTCCATTGGTAAAGGTAAAGCATCAGGGTTCCAGGAGGCTGAGGCTCCCATATTTCAAGACAGTCTGCACATGAAGGTGGTAAGGTCAGTCCTATGCACCGGCCGCCTTTACCCCCCAAGAAATATTCCTGGTACTCGTTTCTGTTAGAGGCTGAGCCGAACCCAGGGCCATAGTGCGGTCGGAAGGATTGTATCAATGAAAAATTGCAGTGACACCATCGGGAATCGAACCCGCAACCTTCCTGCTTGTAGCGCAATGCGTCACCCAACTGCGCCTTCGCGTGCCCGCTTGTGTTCAGTTGGGTCATAAGTAATAATTACATAACAGTCGAATATTTATTGGTTACTGGACTTCAAGTTTTTACGGAAGAGCACACACGTAAATTATTGACCTGCTGCTCAAGGAAGACCCTGAAGTTAGGTATAAATTACTCTTTATTTAAAAATGAACTGGATACCCCGGCTTTTTTTGTGTGTGTTTTCTGTAGATCTGTTTGCCATTGGGGTATTTGCAGTTCAGTATTCCAGTCAACTGTTTGCTCGTTGTTTGATGGATGGGAAACCCTTTACCATCTGCAGACTGGCAAGTCGTAGTATCCGACCCACTTCAACAAATTGCAGTTCTTGGATTTTATTTCCTCATCGACGTTTTGTGTCATGTTCTCATGTTTGTGCATCGTCTCTCGTTCTCCATCTCTGCTGTTTTCGTTTCCATTAAGGAGTGCATGCACATCAAGAACATAGAAGGTATAGAAGAAGAAGTATGTCGGCTATGGCAATATATAGATTACAGATCGTTATGCAGCCCCGCTCGAGGTAAGGAAATGTAAAGTGTTCCTTGGTTTACCTCAGTTGCAAGGTAGTGGGTTTATCTCTGCGGAGGTTGTTAATTTTAAGGTGCCCTCTCCTAGTTCTAATCGTACAGGAAGACCGAAGTTGTGCTTAAGAATGCTTGTAGCATTGTTACTGTAGGCCTGTGGTTTAGAGCTGTCAATTGTGTCCAATGACACAAGGGTAGGCGCGACGTACATGAACTGAAAACCGTGTTATTTGCACCAGTAACCTTAGTTTTGAAGTAGAAATGCAAACTAAATTAAGTGACTGAGTATGACTACGTGTCTAATTAATGACTGCAATTGGACGAAGATTTAATTGCACCAATTATTAAAGTAAGGTATTACATGGAAATACCAAGGGAGTGTCTGGTCACAATTCCTAACTACTTTCATCAGATTTACCTTGTTTACAACCCATTTTATAATGTAACAACGGACCCCACCATTTTCTGGGATGCGACGCCGTTTAGTCTGGTACAAATTCACCGACGTTAGTGGGAACGTACTGTCGCCATCTTCAGGCGTCGGGGTGAGGCAGGTACGCTGTTTTGCTCCAAAGTTCGAGGAAGTGCGTTTCTGTGAAACGTTCATTCTCGGTCCTCTGGAGACGGTTATGGTCACAGTGACGGCGTGAAGATCTCAGTTCTTGCAATTGCGGGGGGTTCAGGGTATATATGTAATGATCGATCTCCCCACCAAATTTTAGGTGCCTAACTCTGATTGTTCATTAGTTGTTACAGAACGCTCGATAAGAATTCGAATAGCCGTCATGCTGTTATTTTGCAATCTACATGTCCTTTACTAAAGTGGCATTTTTTTCAAGGTCTTTTGTCATATGCCATTTCAGAACCGGAAAGCAAGTGTCACTTCCTCTTCTCAAGTCCATGGGTCCGCAGTGTTTCTTTTATGATTGTGGGATGGCATTTAACGGTGTACCGTTCATACCAAATCACGTGAATATCGGTCATCTGTTTTCCAGTTTAAACCGGAAGACACTCAAGCACACATCTACGTAAGCCTACTTACCTCTCTCTTTTACTTTTCTGATCTTCCTTATCCGTTGCTCCATGACCAGCCCCCTGCTTCCGCTTCGATCTGATCGTCATATTAATGTTTGGTGGACAGTATAAATAGCACATTCGTCATGATGCGGTTTCACGCAGCTTCTTGCAATTCCTGTTGATAGATACGAATTTAATTATCTAAAAAAAACTTTGCGATTTGAAAGTCAAGACCCCGTGAGGAGTCTTAAAGCAAAAAAAAAAAAATGTGTTTGTAGTGGAATTACAGTTCTCAACGAGAATAAATGGACATGAGCCGTCTCTTCTTAAACTTCGCTTTCTTTTTCCAACTTCACTTTCTACAAGAAGGGAACGTTTTCGTTGTTTAAATGTAGATTACGTAAGTCAGCTTGAGGAATTTAATTTCCTTGTTTTCACCCACTCCGTTCTGGTGAGGGTACTGGACGTGGTGACCTCTTACTTGTACCAGGAGCAAGTACCAGGTGATGGGATGGAACGTGTTGTGGTGATTATCATTCGTCTGTGTCGCTCCGAGGATCGTAACCAAACGAATTGTTGTTTTCTGTCCATGCCTAAATTACCCAGTGTAACATGTCGGCAATGCGGGCAGTGCATTTGACTAGAGTGGGACTGAAGTCAAAAGATTGTGTCTTAGACCAGATGGTATGATTGATTGAGAAAGTGGCCTAATTTATTTTGGGATTGTGTAATGCAGTAACATACGGGCCTCGTTTGTTTAGCAAAAAGTACGGAGTAGGTATTCTGTTTCCACCAAGTGTTTGTACTGGTCTAGCACACAGTGATGCGTTCCTTGTTCGAATTGTTATTAGTTTTCTTTCGTTTTGAAATGAAAGCGATTATCTGTTAAATACGAATCCTGTGTGAATTACTGTGAATGTTTAGGTAAATTATTTACAACTGGCAGTGAAAATTTAAATAGCGGCTGTTCTGAATTAGGATACCGGATGCTAGAATTGTGGGCTGTCTACCTTGCCATGACATTGTGAGTCAGGCAGGAGAATCAAGGCAAGTTACTGCGGCAGTGGCAACACAGCACCAGGGGTTCTGGTTCAAGAATTCCTTTCCTACTCCCGGCATGCAGGAGGTGGGCCAGACCGGTTTTCTCTCAGACCGCATAGGAACTTAACAGTCTTCCCATTCCAAAAAGGTAGTGTGCTCTACATCTAGACCTCTCTTTCTCTTGCAGCCCAATTCCCTAATAACAGTTTCCCCCAACCTCACACAGACATCACTGCAAGGGACAGGCACATATTTTCCCTTCTCAGTCAGCTGACATTTGTCCTCCCACAGCAGGAGTCCCAGAGGGTTTAGCTGTCAAAAGTTCAGACATTCTCTGCACAAGTTTTACAAGTCCGAACTAGTTTAAACTTCACTTTCCCATAGCGAAATAATGTCGACAGATAAAGAGTGACTTGTGATGGATATTGCGAAAGTTTTGCCATGCAATATTCACACAAGACTTACAAAAGCTTCCTGCACTTAAAATTCCAAGGATTTTAGTCCGAAACTTGAAGAGGTCACTTGGGACATAAACAGATAAAATTACTATCAGTCTCAACACAACAGTCTTCATTATACAGTAGAGTCTGTATGTTTAATTAAGTGACGTGTTTGGACCTAAATTAGGTCATTTTCAGGCTCTTATACTTTAAAACAAGAAGAGGAAGGAAATATGAAATTGTATGATTTATTGTTAGTCGTTCATGAAATTTAAGTGGAGAGAAGAAATGAGAGAATATAAAATTTAATTATATAAAACAATAAAAATGCGAAATTACGTTCCATTTTTGGTCCAAGGTTGATAGAACATGATACGAGCCCAAGTGTTCTTCTCCCCCCCCCCATAAAACATAGCTTATTTTACAATTACGGTGTAGATACACTTTATCTTCCGTGTATGATTTACGTAGGTAGAATGTCAGCTGGGGTGACTTAACTGTTATTTCTTTTCCGGTTGTGTTGTGGTTCCCTACTGCTTCTTCACTCTGTTACAGTAAAGCCGTGGGATACTCAGGCCTTAATGTTATGATAATATTAAAATTCGTCATGAATTAATAAATAAATAGTAAGGGCTGGGAAAGTGATAGGAGTGAAGGGCATTTATCTGGCTGAGGATAGGGATCATTGTCCAGCTGCTGTGGACGCTGTAATGAACCTTCTTGCTTGGTAAACGGCGGGAAGTTTCTTGATTGTTTGAGAGGATTATTCTGAATGGAGGTGTTGGTTCTGTTACTATTAATTGCTACTTGGGACGTTCCGGACCACCAAGACAGATGCCTCACAACGTCCCCAAAGAAGACAGTCAAGAGGGAGACCTCCAAACAGATGGTGGGAGATCGTAACATGCCACTAGGCCTATTGCAGAAGAAGAAGAAGAAGAAGAAGAAGAAGATGATGATGATGATGATGACGACAAAGATTTTGATGATTAATTGCTTGATTGTTGGGCTGGTCACGTTGTAAGGATGGAGGACTGTCGCATCCCAAGAGGATTGCAGAAGGAAGTTTCGGAGGAAGAAGGCCAGTAGGAAGACCACGTAACGGGTGGGAGGACAACGTGCAGAAAGATGAAGTGTCTATGCTCCCTATACGAAATTGGAAGTCGGTGCCACGAAATAGGCAGAAATTGGGGAAGAAAATTGGGAAGGCCATGACCCGAATACGGGCCGAATGCCATTGGGGGGGAGTAGAGAGGGAGAATCAGAGAAATTTTGTTCTCATTTTGCGTGCTGGAGATGTTCCGCTTTAACAAGCAGCTTTTGTTGCTGTCTGTAATCATTCGTTTGATATCAGCTTTTCTCTCACTATCGCATCTGAAACGATAGACAGCGTTCCTCGTTAGTATTATAAACGTTACAAACATGCAGCAGCCCTGCCACAATGCTACTAGAGTAGGGCTGCTTGCTGCAGGTCGTACCTGACGACGTTGAGGCGTGCATTTGCTCGTATACTCGGCTATTCCACGTTATTAAAGAGCATTGTAAATGCGTTAAGCATTGTGCACCACCTGGTTGTGATATTTTTAGGCTGACTTCCGAAAGGATTAAAATCTTTCAGTGCCACCTATGACCAGGAGTCATAGGAAGTTTCACCGTCTATTAACAGGCACATAAGACGTGTCTGAACGAGCCCCACTAGTAAGACGTCGGAATCGTGTCCACCAGCCACTTAGTCTCAACATTCAGGACGTCTTCATCTTGCCGATTATTGATATAAGGCGTTTTCTTTCCATTGCTGTACTTTCGAACGTGATAGTTTTGGTTTTTGACGTGCATTATAATAATTTGTTGCTAACACTTCCTATTTATTCCGGTCGCATGAGTACCTTGTGAACTGCCACAAGGAGACGCTGGTATTACTTGCGCAGCATAATCGATTGGATCTTTAGCAGGAATAACGAAGGAAATGGGGTGCTCACTGTAAGAAAGATGCTTACAGCTGAAGTGAAGTGAAATGGAGAAGCCGATGCGGTAATAGTGAGGTGAAGGCTTACAAACGTTTGTATATAATTCTAACTTTTCATGTTTAGAACAGTAGTGGTAGTAATCTGGATTATACCAGGGACCGTGTTTTCCTAAGAAAGGCATGGTTTTTATGACAGCAGCAGTATCCTGTAAACAGTTATATTTGGGCTTAAAGAGCAGCAACATAAATTGAAGGAAGAGCTGTGTCCAGAATGGTTTCACAAAATAGATTTTTACCTACCCATAGTGCCACAGCAGTCAAAACGATAGTAAAAATTACAGTGATAGGCTACAAGGTCTGAAGGTGATGTAATTTACATCGAAACAAGTTGCTGTAATGTTATTTTAAAGAGTTTTGTAGGCAAAAGCTGTGTTTTGATGCAGATTTAAGTCCAAAGAGGCGATAATATGCTACATATGTTTGGATTACAGAAAAAGCTAAGAATTCGTTGCACAGCGGAACGACTGTAATGTTTTTGAGAAGGTTCTACCTCATAGAATTACAGAACCTGACCAAAAGGCGAGTTTGGGTCGTTTATAATTCCTGTTCCTGTTATAGGTTGAAAACTCCAGTACTGTTTTGCGGCCACTACGTTTAAAATTCCGTTATTGTATCCGCAGAAAGGCACCATACAGTACCACGATGAAAGTGATATCTAATGGTAGCTACAGAAAAGGTGCCTTAAAAAGAGCTGAGCATTGAATGTAGTACCTAAAGGAGCTACAGAAAGGCGCGTTACATTAGCTGTGCAATGAATATGTTGAAAACTAACTTCCACAGGAAGGCATGTTTCAGTAGCTGCGCAGTGAAAGCGATGAAGACTTGCGGTGTCTCCAAAAAGGCACATGACAGTAGCTGCTTAGTGAGAGAGAGATGTCCGACGGTATCTGCAGAAAGCCGCAAGAGCTGCGCAATGAAAGTGATAATGTCTGACGGTATCTGCAGAAAGGTACGTTACAATAGCTGAGCAATGAGAGTGATCATGGCTGACAGTGCCTGTAGAAAGGCACATCACAGTAGCTGCGCAATGAGAGTGATCATGTCTGACGGTATATGCAGAAAGGCACGTTACAATAGCTGCGCATTGAGACTGATCATGTCTAACAGTACCTGCAGAAAGGCACGTCACAGTAGCTGCACAATGAGAGTGATCATAGCTAACAGGATCTGCAGAGAGTCACCTCACAATAGCTGCGCAATGAGAGTGAATATGGCTAACAGTACCAGCATAAAGGCGTGTCACAGTAGGGCTGCGCAATGCGAGTGATCATGGCTGACAGTACCTGCAGAAAGGCACGTCACAGTAGCTGCGCAATGAGAGTGATCATAGCTAACAGTACCTGCAGAAGTCACGTCACAGTAGGGCTGCGCAGTGAGAGTGATAGTGGCTAACAATACCTGCAGAAAGGCACGTTACAATAGCTGCG
>Ga0123354_10010636_pt1 | contig 14188 bp, 7 predicted proteins | sample TergutLab28metaG_2_FD_97872 | JGI IMG/M metagenome (GOLD analysis project Ga0123354, IMG submission 97872) | Labiotermes labralis P4 segment gut microbial communities from Petit-Saut dam, French Guiana - Lab288 P4 | ecosystem: Host-associated > Arthropoda: Insects > Digestive system > Gut ... | reverse complement strand
CCGTACGATGCACAGTCATAACAAGGCTAATTCTAAACAGCATACGACTCACACACAATGAACCAGTCTCACGCTGCACAGCGTACGATGCACAGTCATAACAAGGCTCATTCTAAACAGCGTACGACTCACACACAAAGAACCACTCTCACGCTGCACAGCATATGATGCACAATCATAACCAGGCTTATTCTAAACAGCGTACGACTCACATACAAAGAACCAGTCTCACGCTTCACAGCGTACGATGCACAATCATAACCAGGCTCATTCTAAACAGCGTACGACTCACACACAAAAACACGACATGCTGCCAGAGTTAACATAAAGTAATACACTGAATGTTTTAAATTATAACTTCAGCAATGAGCAATATGTGCTCCCTGAGGATGATCGTGTGATTGAAACATGTAGGAGCATTTTAAATGTTTTAATGTAAATTTTAGACTTCTTAAATTATATATATATATATATATATGTGTGTGTGCATGTGTTGGTGTGTGTAATTAAATAATCTACAGAATGCATGGTGAAATGATAAAAATAATAATGAACATTTATTTTTAATAAGATACAAACACTTTTTGGGAGCATAAAATATGTGAAATGATAGAGAGTCTCTTTCCAAGAGATATAAAAGCAGTCAGCCTCACCTTTGAAGGCAGAGCCTAGCCAAGTTCAGTACATTACGCAAAATAGCAGGAGACTGGTAAGCCAACTTTCCAGCCTTGTGTTTACCTTCCCATTTTGTTCGAACAAGTCGTGAAAGGTTGAAAGAGTGGTATTAAAATTGGTGATCATGAAAGGTCATAATCCTAGACCTTGAGACTACTGTACCTCGTTGTTTCACAGAGTAATAATAGATTGTTCCTATTATTTAATGTTAAATAACCGTCAGGCTAGAGCCAGTCGTGGGAGGACCGCCCTTCTCACATAACATTGTGTGTTGGAATGTAAGGAAATAAGATTCAGTTATTACAAGGCTGCTGTCAGAACCTCAAATGTGACATCATAAGAAATTGATTAGCAAATCAACAGAAGTCTCTAGGAGATAGAAAGGAAACACAAAATGTTTTGAATTTTATGGGTGGGAACATCAGTTTATATAAGACTGTTTTTAAATTTAGGTCTGGAAAAATTTAATTAAACATTTGAGTCCCTATGTCCTTTCTAAATCATATTTTCAAATGTAGTTCCCAAATCACAACCTGACAGAAAATACATTTAGTCCCCATTCCAGAGACCAGGTGGGTAATACTTTGTATTACTTGTTATTAGAGTCATATACTGCATGTAAATATTACAACTTATGGGCAAAATGGAGAAGTGTGAATGTTACAGCAGGTGATACTCGTATACTGTCTGCTCTGCGTATACTGACTGCTGTATCTTAGAGGTTTAAGTGGTCTCTGTGGGCAGATCCACAGGTGTACGGTGGGTTTTTGCAAGTTTTGTAGCTCACATAACACTGTTACTGAAGATCCGAGTCTTCAGGGATGTGGTGCTGAGTCGGTGGATATGTACCTGACGCTGTTTTGAAGTACTGAAATGCCCTTATGACTGGGGATCAGGCAGTTCAAGAAGTCTTTTTTCTGGTGCTTTCTGGACTGCCAGACTCTGAGGATGAAGGTACTATGATTTTTCAAAACATCAGGAACTACACAGTCGGTGATACAGCATCACTTGTAAGAAGAATTGAATCTCCATGGGCTTTTTGCATGTGTACGGTACATAGTATGTACCACACTGACCACTATTGCCCATGCCATACAGTACTGTAACAGGTCTCCATCTTTGTAGTGCTACATTCTGTCAGTACTAATACCATTATTGTCAAAATCTTACCTGCAGGCCCCATTATACCATGCGTTTTAAATTCTTATGCACCTGGTTTATAACATTAAGCCAAGGAACTGGGAGATCATCTGACATGTGTAATCTTTAACTAGAGTTGGAGGAAATAAATTTGTTGTTAAGAAAATGTACTGCGTGATCATAAAGGAAAGGTTTGGAACTCTTGAGACTAACTACAGGGCGGTAGTTGGTAAAGGACAAGACCTGCGACATGCTTAGTATAGTATTGTATTTCATCCAGATAAGCATTACAGAAATGATGATGGACTCATCAAGCAGAAAATGGGATTATAAAGTAAGCAAGTAATGAAGTTAACAATTCCAGAAAAATAAGCAAGTACATAGTAAAAGCCCTGAGTCGCCAAATTTGACACATCAAACACAAGTCCCACACAACAAATAATAACCAGGATGCATCAAGCATCATTTAGTCATTATTCAGTACATAAACAACAACAACAACCACACAACAAATCACAATCAAGATACTTTGAGCTTCAGTTAGTCTTTATTCACTCATGATTCAATAGTTGAGAATCCATTGTCATACACTGAGTAGAAACTCTTTTTGATCAAGAAATTGGATAAGATTGTCTTGAATTTTGTTGTAGGCTCATTGTTTTTATTTTTACTGGATAGTTTTTTTGAAAATGAGCACACCGTTGTGGGTAAAACTCTGTATGAATAATTTAGTGTTGTGAACTGTAACAACTACTAGACCTAGCATTTCTCATTCTAAGAAGAATTCAGCAAGATGCTATCATAAATGTACATAGATCTTCATGTAAAATATTTGTTAATCTTGTCACATTGTAAGTGAGCTCGAATTTTCTTGACAGTGTTTTGAGAAATTTTCAAGTATCATATTTCATGAAAATCTGTCCAGAAGGAGCCTAGTTGTTCATTGTGGACAGACAGATGGGCGGACAGACATGATGAAGCTAATAGTCGCTTTTCAGTATTTTACAAAAGCACCTAATAAGAAGTTACTTGTTTAGATGTAAGATCTGAGGTTTTTACAGTAGGGTTTAGTCAGATTGTTTTCTCCTACAGTGCTGCACATTCCTTCAGAATGTAGGCCACTGTCAGTGGCTTCAACACCTGAAAGACTATTATCTGAAGTACTTAGTTATGTACATATTTTAGCTATTTTCTGATATATTGTAAACGTTCTTGTTTGTGTGTGTCACCGGACTTGTTTCAGTTCCACTTAAAGCGTAACTCTGGTTTAAAATACAAAAAATGTAAAAATGTCTGCAGTATGACATCTTTAACCCGCCACACACAGAACATTTGTGGGCTGTATGTTGGGATATGCTGCTGTAGAGCAGGTGGTGTTACAGCATACTGTAAGTGGTGATGCCTTCTGAACTAGTTTCATGTATTACTGTTAACCCATTCAGGATGATTGCTGTATGGTTACATTTTGTTACAGAGGCTGTTGACAGCTTGCTACCATACTAGAACTTGACCAGCAGACATGTGAACGCATTTCTGCACCCATCATTAATGGGTTAATGGTAAAAGGTAAACATAAATAAGTCCCTGTTCATGCCATTAAGGCATGTAGGGGGAGTAGAGTACACATCCACTTATTCTTGACCTTGACACTAGAAGGAGATGAGTAGTCAAATTCATACTCTGGCAGTAACAAAGAATTTTTGTATATTACACATACAGTCAAACACAACTATATTTCACCTAGCAGTACAGTAGGTATACAACTACATGTTTCGGCCCTATATGTTGGCCATCTTCAGGTTGTGATTTAACTTACAGAGCAACTATACAAGATGTGTGGGGTGTTTTTTTTATGGTATTGGGGATTGGGTGGGGGGAATGAGATCTCATTTCAATAGTGGGTACCATGACCTAGGGCTGTTATGAGTGAATTACCATTAGTTGTTTATGTACCTATGTCAGAGTAGGTAGGCTACCGTTCTTATGCTAAGGTTATGTTATAAATTGTATCATTAGTAATATTGGTGTCAATATACTTGAAACTAGCATACTAGTTTCAAGTATATTGACACCAGTATTACTAATGATACTACTTATAATAAATCCTTAGCATAAGAATAGTAACCTACTGTGACATACGTACATAAACAACTAGTAGCAAGTCACTCATAACAGCCCTAGTTCATTGGACCCACTATTGAAACAATGAGACCTTGTTCCCCCCACCCAACCCCCAATACCCTAAAAGAACACCCCACACATCTTGTATAGCTGCTCTGTAAGGTAAATCACAACCTGAAGATGGCCACATATAGGGCCAAAACATGTAGTTGTATACCTACTGTACTGCTAGGTGAAATATATTTGTGTTTGACTGTATGTGTAATACACAAAAATTCTTTGTTATTGAACCAACACAATGGGGGATGACGCACCCCCAAATACTCTGGCAGATTTACCCCCAGGAAAGAGCACCCTCTACCCATTGAGTAGGGGGGGGGGTGGGCCCCAGAGCCAATCTGGATGTATTGGAGAAGAGAAAATCTCATGCCCCTACCAGAATTGAACTCTTGTATTGCCAAGCCTATAACCCACTTGTTATCTTATACTGTTGATGAATAAGATAAGAAATAGTTACGCGGTTTTGAAGTTTTGTTGAAATATGTGTTTATGTTTCAAGGTTGTGTCTTTCTTCGACCGCTTCTTTCTGAGTGTTGGAATGCTCGGTCTGGCAGCATGGCCCATCGCTTTTCCACTAGCTCGACCTGTTCGCTTTCCACTTCTTGCAGGCTGGTTGATCTCCTGTCTATTTCTAGCAGTATTTCCTATGCTCCCTGTTGTAGGAAGACAACCAAACACACAACTTGTGTAAGTAAATGCTTAAAATTCTGAGTGAGTTAGTGCGTTTGTTTGAAGTTCTGCATCGTTGAAGAATATACGAGGTTGAGTCACATGAAAACCTTAAATTGCATGTTGCAAGCGGGGCCGCCATCTTTACACTACTCCTGCGCCATCATGTTGCATTCCTGCATCGTACTGCCACCTGTCGGCCACTCTTCAAACCATGAGTATCATTGTTGTCACCTTACGGACAATCGAGCTGTGTTTCAAATTTTTATCGCGCTTTTAGGGTTTTTATTTGACTCTCCCTTGTATTATCAAAATCTCCTGGATTTAATACAGACATTAAAAAAATTTCAGGTTTTCTGAGTGGAAAATAAAGTAGTGTTTCAGTCTCAAGAATGTCACATTGAGTCTGACAGAAGGCCAGAAAGGGCTGTTATAGTGAATAGTTAATTTTATTGCATGTGAATAATTCAGTTCGGTATTTGAATGTTTCCGGGGACCGCGGTAGCTCAGTGGTTAAGGTGCTGTGCTACAGATCGGAAGGTCGGTTGTTCGATTCCAGATGGTGTCATTGGAATTTTTCATTGACATAATCCTTCCGATCGCACTATGGCCCTGGGGTCGACTCAGCCTCTAACAGAAATGAATAACAGGACTATTTCCTGGGGGTAAAAAACGGCCGGTGCATAAGGCTGACAACCTTACCACCATCCTGGGCCATTGTTACGTAATCTGGGAACTTTAACTTCTTGGAACCCTCTGGGCACCTCGGGCCTTGAATGGGACTGATTTACCTTATATGAATGTTTCCAAATCATGTATGATACATTTAACTCTCTGTAAGAAGTGCTGGTTGTTCAGAGGAGCGGTGTTGTGTGCTTTTTTCTTCTAGCCCTTGCATGCTGCGAGAGATGGGGTGTATTTAAGTTTGAGAAGGTGCCTTCACTGTACTAACCCCATAGTGCAAAGTTCTTCTTCAGAATCTTACCTAGTCATGAAAGTCCCTGCATTTTATGAAACTCAAAAGGTTAATTGGCATTTGATGTTCATGTGGCACATGTGGCATGTTTAAAAGGGCCTACGAACTATCCAAATCCTGAACCAGATTAATCCTGTCCATGCCCTTGCCACCCACTTCTTTAAGATCCAGTTTAATATTACCTCTAGTTTAACATTCAGATGACCGTGCATCATTATAAATTCGTATTATAAAACCAATTAGATGCACTAATTTCCGTCCTGATCCTGCTCGCAAGCTGTCAGCAAACCCGTATGACATATACCTTTGCTGTGTGTACAGTGAAAAACTCCTGATGATGGACGAAGGATCTGTCCGAAACACGTACAGTTTTATTCCAAAAATAAATTTGAGAAATTAGTGTATCTAGTTGGTTTTGTTATATGAAATTACCTGTAGTCTATGCTTAGTTCCTTCAACTGGATCTTTCGTTCAGTTTGACTGTTATAACACTGTATATATATTGCTACTTTCCCCTGTGTGCCACGTGCCTGCCTGCCTGCCGACCTTGTCCTAGTCTTCATTATCCCAGCTGTTTATAATGCATTATTGTTTCATTTTATTAGAGCATTGTCAGGTTGGCTGTTCCTGTTGCTGGCAGCCTACTGTGCCTGGAGACTTGAGTCGCGTAATTTTGGTGACAAGGATAGATTTCGGTACCGCTGTGTTGTGGTAGTACAGCTTTTTATGCTCCCAACTGCAATATGGAACCTGGTCAGTACTGCACATAGTATACAGGACAAAAAAGGACTGTTACTCATCAATCAAATCGTCTCTTGGTCAGTGCTTGGTGAGTATGCAAATTGTCAGTTAACATGTGATTTGATACTTTTTACAACAGTAGTCATCTCGGTCATGATGTTGTACCATCTTGTAGGTAGATATCAGAATTTTAGGATAACCTCTTTCCTCTAGCTTCAGTATCAGACATTTCGGGAACATATAGATAATCATCTTAATCGAAAACATCCCATTGTGTTTCAAATCTCACAATAAAATAAATAGTTTAGTATGTCAAAAACAGAACAATAGTTTATAATTATTGTTATGTTACTGTGGCAAAATGTTTTGGTCCTTCTTTATACCATCTTCCTACCACTGATTGAACGTTGGCCTGAAGATGGTCTAAAGAAGGACCGAAACATGTTGCCATAGTAAGATAACAATAATTGTATACATTTGTTGTGTTTTTGATGTAATAAACTGTTTGTTTTGTTGTGAGATATAGTTAATCAGTTGCATGAAACATGTATAACTTGAAGTCATTACCTGCAGGATTGTCTTATGTATGCGTAAATATATTGTATGTATTCCTGTGTGATAACACATGGTCAGCAGGCTGCTTTGTTTAACGTAGTTCGATAGCCATCTGTAGTCGACTGGCTACACTAATTTTTGCTTTTACACACTAGGGGTTTCTTACATTGCTGTTCATCTCTTTGTGTATTTTAGAACCAAGTTCAGCTTTGATGAGTATGGGAGCTGTTGATGCATATAGTACATACTTATTCTTCCCATTTTACCCCATTGTGAGGTACTAGTGGAAGTAGTAATATACTTGTAGGACTGGATGAAATAAACCAAAACGAAACTAAAGTACATTTGTAACAAATTGAAATTTGTTTGCAAGGATTGTACACTATGTGACCTCCTCAGATCATGGCTATGTCATGACTGACCAATACTGTTTGTACTCTTTTGTCTCATGGTCCAGACAAATTTAGCCCCTAGGCTGATTCCAGTATCTGACTGGCTAGAGAACATTTCAATCTGTGCCAGTGGCTGATTGTGCTTGGCAGTGACATTTGCACATACTTTCATGGTGAACATGCTTACAGATCTGGTCCCAAGCAGGGTTTTAACAGAGCATCGTACCTGATTGCCAGTATGTTAAATGAGTTCCTTGTAGGCACGGTGTGGCCTGTCGTGGGATATTCTGAAGTGCAGACACTGTTGATAACAATAACCGCTGTATGTAATTGTTGATAATGTGTGTACCCATTTAATGACTTCCTTGACTGTAATTGATGACAGTAATGATTGTATCGCCGGTCCCAGTGGCCGCGTGGTCTAAGGCTTAGGTCTGCGGCTGCTCACCTGCTGAGATCGTGGGTTCAAATCCCCCCAGGGGCATGGATGTTTGTCTGTTGTGAATGTTGTGTGTTGTCAGGTAGAGGTCTCTGCTATGAGCTGATCACTTGTCCAGAGGAGTCCTACCGACTGTGAAGTGTCATTGTGTGTGATCTAGAAACCTCAAGAATGAGGAGGCCGTGGGCCGCGTTGGGCCGCAGCGGCACAAAAAAAAAAAGATTGTATCTAATGGATGACAATAATGGCCTCATCAAATTGACGTTAATGACTACTTATCTGACAGCAGTAATGGCTGTACCAAGCTGATAAAATTGCTGACTGTGTTCAGTTGATGAAAGTATGACTACCCAATTGATAGCAGTAATTACTACCTTGTTGGTGACAGTAATGCTAACCAGTTGATGACATTAACTGTACCCATGTGATGAAAATACAATCTGTTGTCTTCCAGGACTGTCTCTGTTCCTACCTGTGCTCAGTTCCCAGCGAGTGCTGTCACGTCTGTACAGTGTGGTGCTGTCTCTCATTGTGCCATTCCTTCTGCTGTCAGCCAGTCACGAGGGTCTGTTCATATTAGCCCTCATCCTCAACATGTTCTGTTGGCTGCTGCTGGAAATGCACAGTGCAGACTCAGCGAAGAACAAGGTAATGTCACAGGGACCGTCGTACTGCACATGTGGGGTCCATCATTTGTTTTGTGTGGCTGCCTCGTTTATCAAAGAACATAAATTGCAAGTTGGAAAATGGTATGTAGTCAAACACAACTGTGTCACATGAGGTGTATTTAATGACTATAATGAACAACTACATGTTTCGGCCTGTACTGGCCATCTTCAAGTTGTCTTAGGGGAACTTAAGATCTTACTATAAGCATGCGCGTGCACACAAAGGGATGACACGCTAGTCAAAGCCTCATCCGATCTTTAAAGAACCTTGAGATCTCTACACCATGTGCGCGCGCATGCTTATAGTAAGATCTTAAGTTCCCCTAAGACAACCTGAAAATGGCCAGTACAGGCCGAAACATGTAGTTGTCCATTATACAGTCATTAAATACACCTCATGTGACACAGTTATGTTTGACTACATACTATTTTCCAAGTTTCACACACACAACGGGGATGACACACTTCCTAGATAAATTGCAGGTGTTCTGGGAAAATAGAGACAAGCGGTCAAAAATAAGGGTAGAAAAAGTGGGAAATTTGTTATAGTGCATAATGAAGAACTTCAGATTCTAATGACAGTATGTCACATACAGAATCATTTAACTCATGCTTTTTGTGCATCTTCTCGTGCTAAACTACTAATAAACAAGACAGGCAGCGTATGTGTAACACAACGTTGAGGCGCGTTCGTGCAACCATTGTTGCTGTGGAAAAGCAGTAAGTATTGCATATTCTGAGTGGTTGATTGTAGCCTTAGTTATCCAGCATGCCAGTCGCTTGCACCTTGTTATATTGTCACTTGTGGCCTCTCTGACTCTTCCCTATTTGTTCACATTAGCCTGTCTCATAAATGGCACAAATTTCGGATAAAGTTGTTGAACATAAAATGTGTTTTGATTTTCATTGAAAGTTTTATATGAAACTTTCCACATTCTAGGAAGAAAAGAATTGAGTGAGATGTTGTCATAAATGTATATTGTGCAGTATCCATTATTCTTATCATATTGTAATGAAACTTGAATTTTCTTGATAAATATCCTTATTGGTCTGAGAAACCTCAGAGCAGTGCCGCCCCTCACGAGCCCATCGGCGATTTAATTACCCCGTATTCCAGCATGTCCGGGGACCCAGAAAAGGCCCACCACCGCATGCTGGATAGAGATATCATTCAATGCCTTTTGGCACTGATGAACCAAAGGGGATGTTGTTCTGATGGCCTTAAGGACAAACCGTAGAACACAATCCTATTTCAGAAGCTAATAATTCCTCATTTAGTCAAATTCACCACATTTTATGGAATACAAACGTTCTTTACCACGCTGAGATGAGTCCACATTTCATCTCTAGCTTGGGCCATATGAATGAAGTCCATTCCCTCCCATCACATTTCTAAGATCCATCTTAGTGTTTTCCTTTCTTCTGTTGTCTCTTTCCTTTGGGTTTCACCATCAAACCTATGTGTCCATTTCTCACCTTGCATATCGTCAAATTATTTAATTAGTGTACCAACTAATGCACATACATAAGAATTCCACATTAAAACATTAAAATTGCTCCGACATGTTTTGGTCCTGAGATCATCATCACGGAGCTACAATTTCCTCACTAAAGTCACTATTAAAATTAGTCACTGATTAATTTCGTTGTATAAACAGTGTGTTGTGGCAGCATGTCTTATTGTGTAAGGTTATGTTGTTGAGAGTGCCTGACTGTGGGTGTGTGTCATGTGCTTTGCTGCATGATACTGCATGCAGCAAAGCACAGGACAATAAGACATGCAGCCACAACACGCTGTTTATGCAATGAAATTAATCGGTGACTAATTTTAATAGTGACTTTAGCGAGGAAAGTGTAGCTCCTTGATGATGATCTTAGGATCGAAACATGTCGGAACAATTTTAATGTGGAATTTTTATGTATGTGCATCAGTTGGTATACTAATTAAATATTTCTTGATAAATGTTTTGGAAAATACTGCATTAAATATCAAATTTCATGAAAATTCGTCCATTGTTGCATGTGGAGAGACGGATGGACGGACAGACAGACTTGACAAAGCTGATAGTCACTTTTACAATTTTGTGAACACACCTAAAAATGGTTAAAATGGTATGTATTAGGCATGGTATTTATCTCTGTCGTTCCGTGTCAACAGACAGTTGGACAGACACAGACACGAGAAAGCTAATATTTGCTTCTTGAAATTTTTCAAACACAGCTAAAAATGTTTATTTATTTATTTAATACACCAACAAATGCACATTATTCATTTAAGGATATAAAATTCACATTAAAACACTTAAAACGCTCCTACATGTTTCAATCATACAATCATCCTTAGGGATTATACATTGTTCCTTGCTAAAGTTATATAACGTTACTAAGGAACAATGTATGCTCCCTGAGGATGATCATGTGATCAAAACATGTAGGAGCGTTTTAAGTGTTTTAATATGAATTTTTTGTCATTAGATGAATATATGTGCATTTGTTGGTGTGTTAATTAAATAAACTACAGAATGCACGGTGCAACAATAAGACAGCTAAAAATGGTTAAAACAGCATGAACTGGACGCAGTATTCATCTCTGTCCTTAGGAAGAAAACGTTGGGCCCTACATCAAGATCTCAGAGAAGTTCTGAGTAGCTTTGCCTGTCAGGCCCAACTGAGTAGTTTTTGGCCACAGTTTGAGCCTGAGGACTGGTATCAATCCCATTCACAATATGTGTGATGTCTTCATCGTTTCTTGTTATTGTTTGAACTCAAGATTATGGTAAAAAATGCATGAATTAATATTGTTAAGATAATTTGGTTTCTGTTGTTTTTTTTTTTTAATTTTCTAGTGTTCCAAAAAAAGACAGCAAGATTTTTTCATAAACTAGATCTTTTCATGTAAGAAGGGGAGGCACTACTGAGTTGGGTTTAAGAGACAAAGTTACTCACATTCTCTGTACATTATATAGGAGTTACTGCCAATCTCTGTACTGCATAGAGAGATTACTGTAGATTTCTGAGCCTCGTAGGTAAAGGTACTTTCAACTCTGGACACCAAAGAAAGAGCTGCTACCAGTCTCCCCACCTTCACACATAAGGACAGAAACTTACTGAGTTTGTGAAACATAGTGTTGTTTTGTGGAAACCATATTAGACAATAGACAAGTCCAGACACTAAGTAATCCTGAACATACTATACTGGTCTCAGAATTACTTAGAATTGATTTATCTTAGTAGTGCTGTCTTAGTAAACTGAAGGAGTTTATGTTTGGTTAGACCTGAAAATGAGAACTATCTATGCCTACACAGTTCTGGCCTGGAAAACTCACCAGTTATAAAGTAGACAGGGAGATAACTTTAAACTGGATTTCATGTATGGAAAGAGAGTGTATCAACTGGAAATTGCTGGAACTGGCCCAATATCGCATGCGCTGGCAGAATTTGGTTTTGACAGTAGGGAGGATTTTATGTTCTTCTGCCAGAGAATTTGTTATTTAGTTTCTTGTGGGATTGAGACTTTAGGTTATTACCATCAGAGAGTTTATTTAGGTCTTGTAATATTCAGGCATTGTTTTACGTGGGTTAGTTGTTTGGCTTTGTGGAAATTGAGGCCATGCATTCTACAGCCAGAGAGTTAGTATCTCAGTTTCTTGCAGTATTGAGGCTGATCAGTGTACTACCAGAGAGTTATTTGGATTTTTTCAATATTTGAGGCTTTGCATTCTTCTACTAGAGAGAAATTTAATTCCTTGTGATATTGATGCTTTATGTTCTGCTAACGTACCGTCAGTAACATAGTTTCGTGCAGTACTGAGGCTTGACATGCTAATACCAGAGTTACTTTTTCAGTTTCTTGTAATGTTGAGACTTTACATTCTGCTACCAGAGAGTTAGTTATTTAGTTTATTGTAAAACTGAGGTTTTACATTCAACTCCTTGATAGTTAATTATGTCATTTCTTGCAGTATTGCAGCTTTACATTCTGGTACCATAAACTTACCTAGTTTGTTGCAGTATTGAGGCTTTACAGGCTGGTACTGTAAACTTACTTGGTTCCTTGCAGTATTCGGGCTTTACATTCTGGTACCATAAATTTACTTAGTTTCTTGCAGTAATGAAGCTTTAATTCTGGTACTGCAATCTTACTTGATTTCTTGTAGTACTGAGCCTTCACATTCTGGTACTGCAAAATTACTTGGTTTCCTGCAGTGTTGAGGCTCTGCATTCTACTAACAGACATGTGATTATTTAGCTTATTGCAATGATTATGCCTGTGTGCCTTAAAAGTAAAAATTTCGGCACATGAGTAACTTCATTATTTTTCTGTTTCAGCTGTTTGACTTCATATTTAGACCTTCACCTTTCAAGGGTTTTGAGCGCCCTCTTTCACCAGCAGATTTCCGAAGAGCATATTTCTTTGTATCCTTTCAAATGATTACAGTTGTCTGCTTTGTTACTTGTTCTTCCTGCTTGCCTCACTTTAACAGCGTTGCCAGTCTGTGTAGTTTAACACAGCTCCAAGTCTGTGCATAGTAGACGGGGTATGTTAATTTACTTTATGTACGCTTTTACACTTGTGTTTCCTGGATGGTTGTTGCCATTTCTTGATGCATTTTAGAAGTGAGTATTAATGAAGCTTGGAATAGAAACTCCACAGGGATGTAAGGCACGTTTTTCCGTCGTATTTCCTTCACTGTGAGTGATAGGGGAAGTGGTAATATACATTTAGGTTTGCAGATCAAGTCTGCAGGGGAGAAGGGGGTGGGTGGGATTTCCATATCGTCATGTCCACTCACTAATACGTTAAAAACCCAGCGGATAGTAGTAATTTTTTTTCATGACATCTCTGTGAGTGAAATGTGTAATTTCTTACTGCCGTGTAGTACAAGTTTGTATCTGAGTGAGTGACTGACTGACAAACCGTGATTGAATGATTTGCACTTGGGTTCGGGGTCTCCCAGCCCCGACGCACCTAGGCCTTAATTAAGACGGGCCCTTTGTGGCCCATATCGAATCATGAGAGTCCTGCAGCCTTGCTGTAGCTCCAGATGGCCCCCAAGCCTAAACTTCTAAAATCCTCGGGCTCCAAAGAGAAGGAGCCCAGGTACGCATGCCTGAGTGAGGCCAGAGCCTCACGCTGACATAAAATGTGAGCCGAGGTTTCCTCTCCCACCCTGCACTTTCTACACAAGGGGCTGTCAAGCAGCCCTAGTAGGTGGAGATGTCTCCTCAGGGTGTTATGACCCATGAGAAGGCCAGTCACAGCCCTGGATTGAGTCCTATTAAAGGTCATAAATTTTGCCCTGGTGCCCAGACTAGGTTCCGAGATAAACTTGTGAGCCTGCCTTTGGGTATCACCAAGACCACGCCATCGGGCCCCATGCTGGTTAACCAACCAGCAACCAAGCCTGATTTGTAAATCTTGCCTAGAGACCCCCAGGGCCAGCTCGGGTCCGAGAAACCTCAGAGCAGTGCCGCCCCTCTCAAGCCCATCGGCGATTTCATTACCCCGTATTCCGGCATGTCCGGGGACCCAGAAAAGGCCCACTGCATGCCGGATAGAGGTATCATTCAACGCCTTTTGGCACTGATGAACCAAAGGGGACGTTGTTCTGACAGCCTTAAGGACAAACCGTGGAACACAATCCTATTTCAGAAGCTAATAATTCCTCATTTAGTCAAATTCACCACATTTTATGGAATGCAAATGTTCATTACCATGCTGAGATGAGTCCACATTTCATGTCTAGCTTGG